>Ga0209189_1000028_pt1 | contig 143845 bp, 148 predicted proteins | sample C_130820_EF_Meta_FD_187308 | JGI IMG/M metagenome (GOLD analysis project Ga0209189, IMG submission 187308) | Freshwater microbial communities from Lake Croche, Canada to study carbon cycling - C_130820_EF_MetaG (SPAdes) (version 3) | ecosystem: Environmental > Aquatic > Freshwater > Lake... | reverse complement strand
AGACTTTACCAAGAGTCAATTAGCCTTTGCTGGTATTGCTTCATTTGCACTGTATATTGCATTTTTATTCTTTCAAACAGTTAGTCATCGCGACTACTACCTTCCTAAGAGAGTAGATAAAAAAACAGATAGCAATGTTCATGCTCAAAAGCCTAGCGGGCTGAAAACAGCCGTTAGCGGTTTCCTATTGCTAGTATCTCTGGTTACAGTAGTAGGTCTTGCGGAGTTACTTAGTCCAGCTATTGAGCACGGCGTTGCTGCTGCTGGAGCCCCAAAAACCATTGTGGGTATAGCTATCGCTCTCCTAGTCTTACTTCCAGAGGGCTTTGCAGCGGTCAGAGCTGCTAGGGCCAATCGCCTGCAAAGTAGTTTGAACTTAGCTCTGGGTTCAGCCTTAGCCAGTATTGGCTTAACCATACCGACAGTAGCCGCTATCGCTATATTCTTTAATCTCCCATTAAGTTTGGGTATTAGCGATCTGAATATGACGCTGATGTATTTGTCATTCTTTATTGGGGCATTGACGCTGGCGATTGGTAGAACTACCCTTTTACAAGGAATAGTTCACATCATCATCTTCCTAGAATATCTATTCTTAAGTCTAGTTCCCTAAAAGGAATAGGCGACTTTGATGCCCGCCTCTATAGTGTTATTAGCGGGCTCATAAATAGTTAGTCTGGAGCTCACTCTATTCACAGTAATGGTCTGTGTTGCTACAGTAGAGTTTTGAATATTCCAATAATTGATATATGGTCCAACAGACCATTCAGCAAATTGATACATAGATGAGAGGCGCAGACCATAGCCCCGGAACTGCTGATTAGTTACATCTGACAAATATGAAGAAGCTTGAGATAAGTGAGAAACCTGAGTACCCTGGATGAGGTGGTCGTATTCAAAAGCAGTCTCGAGCTTATGAACATCATTAATCTGCATACGATGCGTTACACCAATAGGCAAGTACACATAGGTACTGGAACGTTGGTAAGAATTTGCCCCCGAAGTCGTTTGCTCTCCCTGATTATCAAAGAGGTAGCGATAACCAATGCCTGTGTAAGGGGCCAAAACAAAGCCGCCTAGCTCAGAGAAGCTAAAGTCGTAACCAAATAAACCACGCAGGTCGTAGTAAGAGTAAGGGATATTACTTTGAGTACCGCTACCACTATATTTGGCTGAACCATAGGCATAACGAGCATCGGCTCGTACAAACCAATCATTACCCAATGCATAGGTACCGGTGTAATCAATACCCACCAAAGGAGCATTGATAACTACATCCAAACTGGGCTCCCTATACTGGTAACCGGAGACAGTAAGGCCTAGAGTATTGCCTGTTTGAGTAGCAATATTTACTGAAGAGTCTTGGGCATAGGAGGCGCCAGAGAACAAACATAGAACAAGTGCTAAAAAATTGGATTTACGCATAAGGATTAAATACTAATTCAGGATATAAAGGCTTAGTTTAAATAGAAAACTTGAATTAAACTGATTTAAATTCTATAAATATTGTTTACGTAAACCGCATTAATGAGATTCATAAGACTAAAAAAAACAATAATCTTATTTATTACCATTAGCATAGCTATTCACCTATGCTTACTTACACTATGGTGGTTAGAGAGGTCCTTTGGGCTCTCTAATACCAACCCCTTGCGAATCAGAGTTGCCCTGAATAGTGCTTCCAATCAAAAAGGCGAAAATCAAGTAATAGGTGATAAATTAAGCTCTGAAAAACCCAGCGGTCTGAGTACCGCCAAAGAATTAACCCCTTCCAAACCTGAGACTGCCATAAATATTGAGCCACCCCTACAAAAATCGAATGGCTGGGGCGCAACTAAAGGCTCAATAAATAACTATACGAACTCGATATCAGAGCGCTCAGCCTTGCAAAGTAGGTTGAATATCGAAAGACAGCAGAGACTAAATGCCATATCAGGAAATGTAGTCCAACTGATGGGACGCTTGAACCAAGAGGGAATTACTTTGGGTTGCGCGCTTTGGATAAATCAAAGCGCCAATAAGGGATACCTAAAATGCACACCTGAAAACTTCACGGAGCAAATTAGGTTTTATTTAGCACCAGCGAATATTGAATGGGTGAATCAATCTGACTTACCGCCACCTACTATGTGCATCCCCATTCAAATAAGGGATGCACATGCAGAGTGCTAATACTTACTGCAAAATACCATCTACCACTCTTGGCTTGCCATCAAAAGGAGTTGTTGGCCAAGGTAATCCAAGCGCTTTAACGCCGGTATTCCAATCAGCAATGCCTGGAAGAGCAACGCCGTTTGCCTTAACAAGATCTGCCGCAACAGGAGCGCAGCTTGCTAAGCTAGGTAGGGGCGCGAAATAAACGCCTCTCTTTAACCATTTAGCATAATACTGAGTTGAAGTTGCAGAGCCTGCAGAGTTAAGCAAAGTAACGGTTCCAGTACCATCGGTTGCAAACGGGATGGATACTGAATTTACCCAGCCTGTATCCTTCGAGCATGGAGCTTCTTTTAACTTTGAATCCACACAATTGCCAGGTAACCAGATATTCCCTGGCTGCGGTGATTGTACGGTAATTGTTTTTCCGATATAGCCAGGGAAGTTACCCTGTGTATCAGGCACTGTGAAGGATAGATTGATTGGAGGATTAGGTTGTACGGCTTTTCCAACGTTAGATCCGGAGCGATATACCAAGTAATTATATGCATCCCATTGATTACCTGACTGCCATGTGTAGTAAACAGAATTAGCCTGTTCAGTAATCTTATTAGTGCAATAGCCGCCATTACTTACGTTTGCAGTGCCATTCCATGCATCGCAGCGCATGGATGAAAGATCTGCTACATCAAAAAACTGATACCAGTGGCCATTATTGTTATTAGCGGCAGATCCCCAATCGATAGATTTAGTAACGCCACCAACAGTAACGGTTGGTGCACCTAAACTCGGATTCCAAGCGATATCTACTTTTGAGTTAATTAATGGTGGCCAATTAGCAGATGAAACATCACGCAACGCGCCTCCAACAATTGAAGGGCAATTACCAATACATGCAAGAGTAGCCGGAATCGTAGTATCAGTTGGCGCTACGATTGTCGATGCTTGCTTAACTAATTTAATTGAAGATAGTGCAACAGGCTGGTACCCGCTTGAAGTCCAATTAGAAATATTAAAAGTGTAGTTAACATTCAAACCATTAACCCAACCATTAATGTTTGTAACATTAAGCGCAATTAAATCGGCTAACTGTTTTTTCACTGAATTAGAAAAATTCTTAACTACGCAGCCTGAAGAGCAATCTTGATAGCCAGTGAAGATAATTGCTTGATCTGCTTGCGACCATGATCCGTACAAGGATAAATTGTTGCCACTTGTAAAGGAAGTTCCTGCAAAACTATTGATCAATTGATAGGACTGGACATTATTGCCCCAGACGTTAAGACTCAAAGGTATACCATCAATTGAGGAAAGACCAGCACTAACATTAGTGCTTACTTTTTGCAGGCGTCCTGGTGTCTTCTTAAGTGTAAAGGACTGACTGGTGTCATCAGCTCTCAACAAAACAGCGTCGGCAACTTGGTCAGCAGCACTTGCCTCATTCCAGAAATTAACACCCCAGCTTGTAACCTCCCCAACTGTTTGACTGGATAAATTCGACTTCAAATAAAAACCGGGATTGTCATATTTAACTCTTTCACCTGAAGATTGGTTATAGAGGAAGTTTTCCCAAGTAGAGAACTTCACTCCCGCCGCTTTGGTTGAAGGATTTAAACAAAATTCTTGATTATTTTTACGATCTTTTAAATCATAAATACCAGGAGCAAATGCGAACAACGCATCTGAGTTGCCATCATTCCATTGAGTATCACGACTAAATGCTGCGCCATAACCAGCAGTACCTTGTCCGCCAGTAAATACAGATTTGCCTGATTTGTAACCGGTGTCATATTTGTTATAAACCGAAATACCATCGGAACTAACACGTACGTAACCTATTCCATCGTTGCAAGAGCCGGTAGCGCCCACTGTAGATGAGCAAAAATCCATATCCCACTTTCCGTAAGGAGGGGAAACATTGACGCCACTATAAATTGTTGCTTTTGCTTGTGCCTCTTTAGGGGTAAGAACGCCATTATTTTCATCGGTGAACTTTACTAATACCTCTACTAATAACTCACCCACACTACCTTGGGTAACGGTTACCAAAGCTTTGTTAATTTTTGCTGGGGCCGCTGAACTGCCGCCAGAGCTAGAACTAGAGCTGGCAGAGCTGCCATTATCATTACACTTATTTTCATCAATGTAAACTAAGTATTGACCAATGCCAACGTTTTGCTCTGGCGCCATGCCTTTTATAAAGCAAGCAAAGAAACTAGCCATTTGAAATGTGTCTTGCGTTTGATCCTTAGGATTCTGGGATTGTGGATCAGTATAGTAAGGAGATGTAGATGGTGGTAATGCACTGGCTGAGCCGGCAATGCCTAAAAAAGCAAAAAACAAAACAGTTATAGAACGTTTTGTAGTGAGTGAGAAATTTTTCATAATAAGTTTGTCAATAATTGATTATTGGGGCGTTATTGGATTAAGACGCAGAATTAATTTTGAGGTGGAATGCCAGAAACTGAACTTGGTAATGCACAATTAGAGGCAGTAGCACAAGCACCAGCTGAAGCAGGAGTAGAGGAAGTGGAGCTACTACCACCACCGCCGCCGCCACAAGCAACCAGAACGGCTGAAAGTGCAATGGAAATGCCAATTAATTTGAGGTATTTGATTTTCATGGACTTGCTCGCTTCTGAACGATGGTTAATTACAAAAATTTGAATAATCTTAACTGAATTTTGCGTCAATTTGCTAGCAAAATATATTGACTAGGTAAAAAGAAAAATCCCCATCTAAATCAATGAGATGGGGATATGGTGACGTTAGTTTGGGTCTATCTTTGGCCTAAAGCCACTCCATCCCTCAGAACCTCATAGTGCAAATGGGGGCCTGTAGATCTGCCAGTCGAGCCTACCTTAGCTATCGCTTGGGATTGTTTTACATAATCACCCTGTTTTACGAGAATTTCTTGAGCGTGGGCATATCTAGTAACCACTGCATTCTTATGCTGCACATCCACTACGTAGCCATACTCTTGATCCCAAGCTGCACGAATCACAACACCTTCACCTGTTGCTAGGATAGGTGTGCCATAAGCCGCAGGGAAGTCCGTACCTTCATGCCAGGCTGTTTGCTGGGTAAGAGGATCGATGCGATAACCAAGACCGCTAGATGCTTGCGGCATGAGTGGCAATGGCGATGCAGTTGGAATGGAATTCGATACATCCCAGCTTTGGGTTAATGATTTTTGTACTTCTTGCACGCGATTACTTAGCGCAATGGAATCTTGTACGGTGCGATCTAAACGAGCACCGTATTGCTCACCTTGATTACCTAAGTTGATTACTGCATTTGCAGGACTGAGTGGACCGCCCTGCGCATTACCGAGATCAACAACATTACTATAGTTTGTATTGCCAGCCAAACTCATCCCATTGGTTTTTGCCAGCTGAATCCGCAAGTCATCTAATTGAGCTAAGTTACGCTGCGCCTCATCAAGCCTTGCTTGGAGCTCCATGAGCTTGGTTTCGTAGTCATCTTCAGAATTTGCAATGAAGCGCTTATCGAGGAGATCTTTTTTCTCCATCGCATGCAAGATGTCTTTGGTCTCATTGGTTACGTCGTTAATGACGACGTTTGCACCCACCAGTAAAGCGAGGCTTAGTGCTCCACCAAATACCAAATGGCGCGCCGTGAGAGAAATCTCTCTCACTTTACTATGTGGTCCTGTCATGATTAATATTTGCATTTTTCTTACCTTACCCCTGAATTCATTTCCAAGATTGGTTGCATCACTGCCATTACGATACCTAAAACCATTAAGCCCATCACCAATATTAATAAAGGTTCGAGCAAACTGGTAAATATTTTGGTTTTTTGCTCTGATTCGAGTTCAGCGTTCTCTGCCCCATACTTGAGCATCTCTGCCAATTTGCCCGAAGCCTCACCCGAGCGAATCAAGTGAATCAAGATCGGTGAGAAGACGCCCTGGCTGCCTAATGCCCTAGAGAGACTGGTACCCTCACGCAGCCTAATTTCTGTTGAGTCAATCGCGGCTCGTAAAACTGAGTTGCCTAATGTGCTACGAGCACTATGCAGCGCTGTGAGAATCGGCACGTTGGCAGAAACCAACATCGCCATCGTATTAGCAAAGCGTGCCGTCTCAAAACCGAGAAGCAAGGGTCCCAGCAATGGCATATTGAGTAAAGCCCGATCAACCTTTAAACGAATATCTTCATTAGCGAGTGCGCGACGACCATAAAAAATACCAGCAGCAACTAATAGCGCTAATAACCAACCCCAGTTCACAATAAATTCTGATAAGCCCAAAATAAAGCGAGTCGAAAAAGGTAGTGCCTGCCTAGTATTCTGAAAGACTCGTGCAATTTGGGGCACGACATAAGTCATCAAGAAGAATACGATCATGAACGCCACACCAGTCAGCATGGCTGGGTAAGCTAAAGCACCCATCGCTTTTTGTTTAAGTGCTTGGCGCTTCTCCAAGAACTCCGCTAATTGAGTAAGGACCTGCCCCATCTTGCCTGACTGCTCAGCAGCACCAACGACACCTTGATATAGAGGATCAAACGAAAGCGGTTGACCAGCAATTGCTCTCGATAATGGCAGGCCAGCGCGTAGCTCGGCAACGACTGCTTGTAAGACGGTTTTAACATGCGCTTGACTCGCTTCTTCTGCCAGCACGGAGAGTGCTTCATCAATCTGGACGCCTGATCTCACCAAAATAGCAACCTGCTTAGTAATGATGGCAAGATCTGCACGGCTGAGTGGTTTATTTTCTGAAAACCATCTATTCCAGAAACGTTGTTTGCCCCACTCGGTTTCTAGATCAATCGTGACTGGAACCAATTGCTTCGCCATTAAAGCCTGGCGGACTGCGCGCACACTTTCACCCTCAATACTACCGCGCTCACTCTTACCTGCGTAAGTTAGGGCTTCAAAACGATAGCGTGGCATAAATAGAAAAGTGATTTAAGAAAATTGGATGATGTAGAGACAGTGTTTAATCTAACTCTACCGAACCAGTAACACGCAGAATTTCTTCTGGAGTGGTTTTACCCTCGGCTACCCAGCGTTTGCCATCATCAGCTAAGGTACGCATGCCACCAACCATGGCTTGCTTGCGAATATCACTCTCAGCAGCATGTTGATGAATGAGTTCCCGAATCTTCTCATTGGTAGTCATGAGCTCATAAATACCAGCACGCCCACTATAGCCAGACTCACCACAAGCAGAGCATCCCTTGCCACTGCAGCTTGAGCAAGACATGCGAATCAAACGTTGTCCAAGAACACCTAACAATGTAGATGAGAGTAAGAATGGCTCGATACCCATATCAATTAAACGAGTGACTGCTGATGGCGCATCGTTAGTGTGCAAAGTTGCTAACACTAAGTGACCCGTTAAAGAAGCTTGTACTGCAATTTGCGCAGTCTCCAAGTCACGAATCTCGCCAATCATCACAATATCTGGATCTTGACGCAAGATCGCACGTAAGGCTCTCGCAAAGTTCATATCAATACGGGAGTTAACTTGAGTTTGACCAATGCCATCGAGGTTGTACTCGATTGGGTCTTCCACCGTCATGATGTTGTTAATCTTGTTACGCAGGCGTAACAGAGCACCATACAAAGTCGTTGTCTTACCGCTACCCGTTGGGCCAGTCACTAGAACAATGCCGTGCGGACGGTGAATGAGTTGATCAAATTGGTTGAAGGTATCTTCGGCCATTCCCAAAGCACGCAGATCTAAGCGATCGTAGTTTTTTTCTAGGAGACGAAGAACAACACGCTCACCATGGGAGGTTGGTAATGTAGAAACACGCACATCAATAGCTCTGCCACCTACACGCAATGAGATACGGCCATCTTGCGGCATCCGTTTCTCAGCAATATCGAGCGAGGCCATGATTTTGATACGAGAAACTAAGGCGGCATGTAAATCACGACGCATATCAACAATGTCACGCAAATTACCATCTACTCGAAAGCGCACTACTGACTTTCGCTCAAAAGCCTCTAAGTGAATATCCGATGCGCCATCACGACTAGCTTGCTTGAGCAAACTATTAATCATCCGAATGACTGGAGCATCATCATTCATCTCCAAAAGGTCCTCGGATACTGGCATTTCTTGTAGGAGACGAGAGAGATCTACAGCCTCTTCTACTTCATCCACCACCTGTGAGGCATTGAGATCGCCTTCAGCATAAGCAGCATTTAAGGCCTCTAAGACTTCTTCACTGGTTTGCTCAATACGACGAATAGGCCCTACCAAACGGCAAATCTCTTGTAACACCGAAAGGTCGGTCTCAGGACCGTGTATCAGCGTTGGAATACCAACTAAATCAGCCTCAGTATTACCTATGGAATTACCTGCGGCATCATTTTCAGCTATGCCTTTAATTAGCAAAATCTGATTTGCTTTTGCATAACTAAAGGGAATGCGCGGGAGATGCTGCATAGAATCTGGTGGATTTAACTTACTAAATTGTTTTATTGAACCGTAATCGGTACTGGCTGACCAAAACTTGGCGTAGCAGAAGGTCTTACTGGTATCGGTTGATTTACACCAGATGAGGGTAAGTTTTTACCGGGCGGGATCAAGGGTGGCTCAAACTCGGAAACACGCGGTAAGTTTTCTTTAGGCAAGATCATCGGGGCTTGCTTAAAGTTATCCTCTGTTTTCTGGACCAAATTCAAACGATTATTCGTGATGTCAGCAGTTTGATCTTTGTCACGCAAAATATACGGCCGAATGAAAACCAATAAATTTGTCTTGGTGCGAGTCTTAGAGTCGGATCGGAACAAAGCGCCTAAATAAGGGATATCTTTTAAGAATGGAATACCGCTCGAGGTATCGGAGTAGTTATCCTCTATTAAGCCACCGAGCACAATAATCTGACCGTCATCTACTAATACATTGGACTCGATATTCCGTTTATTCAAAATGATGCCAGAGGCAAAGTTTGGATTTGAGATTGACGAGACTTCTTGGTAGATCTGCATCTTCACAATGCCATTATCCGAAACCTGAGGACGGACACGTAAAGTTAAACCAACGTCTTGGCGGGTATATGTCTGGAATGGTGTCACAGTACTAGTCGAACCCGTCTGTGCATAAGAGCCAGTGATGATAGGTACGTTCTGACCAACCACAATACGAGCCTCTTCATTATCTAGAGTAATAAGATTAGGCGTGGAAAGAATGTTAGTCCCAGCAGTTGTCGATAGTGCAGTGATTAATGCCGACATACCGTAGACACCATTAAATTTAGTCAACAAGCCTAAATTCAAACCTTGCTGTGGAGGTACTTGCACATTAGTTGCTGTGCTTGCGCCTGGGTTCAGAATATTTTGTACGTTTTGACCAAGACCTAGGATGTTGGAGCCGGCTTGGCCAGCAGCATTGGTGAAGTTAGTACCACCAAATCCCACGTTTTGATTTCCTGAGCCGATAAGTCCCTGCCATTGAATACCTAATTGATCAGCATTGTTTGCACTCACCTCAACAATTAAAGATTCAATATAGACCTGCGTACGACGGCGGTCTAACTGCTCAATGACATTACGCAAGTGACGATACAAAGGCTCGCTGGCAGTAATGATGATGGAGTTAGTTGCTGGCTCAGCTTGAATAATGCCGCCAGTAGTAGGATTACTAGAGCTAGTTAAAGCAGAAGTAGCCGCAGAAGAACCAGTGGCACCAGGGGCTGTATTGGCTTGCTGATTAGCAGTCTGATTGAGGTTGGCCGCAGGATTTACTGCACCTGGCTGCCCTGGAGTACCGCCCACTTGTGCAGAGAAAGAAGCATCTGCAGCCACAATCGCACGCAGTGTTACTGCCAACTTAGTAGCTTCTGCATTCTTAAGTGGAACGACCCAGATATTACCGTTGTTAGCAGTAGGTACATCAAGACGTGCTACTAATACCCGAATTTGACGAATACGTTCCGCGCTAGCACCGCGAATTAAAATCGAATTACTGCGTGGCTCAGCTAAAATCATGGTCTTGAGCGAGGGATCTGCACCGCCTGTAGAAGCCGTATCAAGCACCTTACTCAAGATGGTCGCCATATCAGTTGCGATGGCGTAGTTCAACTTAATACTTTGTACGTCGCTGGATGTTGGCGCATCAATCGATTCGATCAACTGACCAATACGTTGAATATTACTGGCGTAGTCAGTAATAACGATGGTGTTATTTCCAGGGTAGGCATTAATCGTATTGTTTGGAGACACGAGCGGACGAAGTACTGGTAAGAGATTGTTGGCGGATTCAAAGTTAAGCTTGAACACCCGCGTAATAATTTGATCGCCCTCTTGCTTACTCTTACCCGTCGTTACTGAATTACTAATCAACTTAGCGTCTGCCTCAGGCACTACGCGATAGACACCATTCACATCCACCAGCGCAAAGCCTGATGTTCTCAAGGCTGTAGAGAAGGCATCAATTGCTTTAGCCTTAGTCAGTGGTTTATTGCTAATCAAATTAATGGTGCCCTTCACTTTAGGGTCAACCAAAATCGTTTGGCCAGTTGCTTTAGCCAAAACACTAGCAACTGATTCAATATCGGCATTGGAGAAAGATAAAGTAACAGCACCATTGTCAGGAATAGTGATATTCGATTGTGGCGCATTAACCTTAGTTTGCGCATAAGCTACTGGCATCAGAATACTTTCGCCGGCGACACAAATCATCACGAATTGTGCAAGTCGCTTTTTAAATGAGACTTTAGCTTGACGAACCGATTGTTTAATAAGGTTTTGCATACTGATTTTCTTTAGAAGCACTTTCTTAATACCGCATTAAAACCGCATTAAAACTTTAAGCGATACACATCGCCTTCTTTTTTACCCAACAATGACAACAATCCAATTAAGGACTCTTGCGATTCTGGCGAAGCACTTGCTTCACCAGAAAATTGCATTCCCGTACCCTTGCCTGCCCCACCGCCGCTTTCCTTGTTACTAAATTCTCCTTGCCCTTTTAATAAGAGTGGGCCACTTGTAGTCGACAGAGTCCAATTCGTTCCTGTATCCGCAATATTGGCAGCAATCTCATATCCACCTAATGGTTTCACAGGACTAATAGGGCTTGTCAGGTTACTTATGATAATTCGAATAACCCCTGAAGATGGGGTATTTGCAGCGCCAAAGGGGGATATGCCCGCCAAATGAATATCCGTCCAGCGAGCGCCAAGCTCCCCACGGGGTCGCAGGGTACTCCAGGGGTTGCCCAAGCCCTCTAAAACATTGGCTGGCAACTTGATTTCATTGGCAGCAATTTGGGTTTTACTCAAAGTCCAGCCAATTATTTGCGGCTGCTCAAGAGCGGCAAACTGCAATTTAGTATTACAAGCGAGCGAGAGCAACTTACAAGAAGTGGACCAATGAAAACGTTCGGTAACGGACAAAGGATCGCGGCACCCGCCTTCAGTAGCATTAGGCTCTGAGAATGCTAAAGCGGCACTTCCTTGCCAAATCGTGCCAATTGGTTGCTGCAACATAACGCGGCACCCCGTTTGGGATGCTAGCGTTCCACTGACCCAGCTCACCGGCATTTGGCGAATAATCACTACCAAGCAAGCAAGGACTAGGGCAAGCCAAAATAATTTGGGTAGCTTAGGGTGGGTAAAGTCGAGAACGAGTTTCACAGATCACCCATTATTTATCTTGCCATCCCTGCTTGACCACCATGCTGCACTAATACGCCACTGATATTAACAACACCAGCTCCAGCAGTAGAGATCACATTTAACTGATCTGGATATAAACGCCAAGTGGTGCGTAACTCATCGAGGGTATCGAGCAATACAGAAAATATTGCATCACTCGACTGAAACTCAATCCGCGGAGGATTATCTGCAGTCAGGCGCAATACATTTGGCTTGAGGCCACGTGAAGTCAACACCCCTCGAATCTTTTGTAACTCCATATCATCAAGCAAAGTTACCGTTGCCACCCCGCTACTATAGGATGGGGATGAAGCAGCAGAGGCACCTGCTGATTTAGCTAGCTTAATTAAGCTTTGTAATTGCGACCACTGCGCAGGGCGCATGTCTAATTGATCTTGAACCCTCTGTATATAAGGAGCAATCACGAATGCATTTAATAGCAATAGAAGTAAAACTACCAAAAGCATAATGAATGTATTGCGCTGTTCAATGACAAAGCGACGAGCTAGATCAGGTAATTGCTTAATATCCAGCTTAGAAGCAGAGACAGAAGCAGAAGCGGAGGGTGAAGTGAGTCCGGAGTTTAAGGATGTTTTGCTTAAACCGTTCTGTACTTCATTGAATTTTTGCTGCAGCGCTTTAGGCAAAGACTTTATATTTTTCAGATTCTTCAAATCTTGCATTGAGTAATCTTTACTCAATAGCTCTTTTACTCTCTTCAAGAAAGTCAGTAGCTTTTCCATGAATTGATTCATAGGACTTTGATTCATAGGACTCTGACTCATGATCCCAGTCCCGCATAAGGTTCTAGACGATAGCGATTAGGCCCCAATGTTTTCACCATCAGACCTAAAGCTCGTGCTTTTTGCATGACTTCAGCGCTAGTCTGCTGATTTGCTCCATTTAACACGCCAGGCTTAAATTCAAAATCGATGCCATATCCGTCGTAATCGATCTTTTGCAAAACCTCTATCCCAAATACTGCCTTAAGTTGCTGTAGCTTAGCCGCCATGGGCGCAAAGTCGGCATCGGATACCAAGCCTTGGCGTCGTTGATCTTGAGTCACTTGCTTTGTAAAAGCAGTAATCACTGCATTGCTTAAGGAGCTACTTGCACCTTGTGCTCTGTCTTGCGCTCTGTCTTGCGCTCTGTCTTGCGATTTTTCTTGCGACTTTTCTTGATTGAGTTTGGCAATGGAGGATGGTGTTAATGATTGTGCCGCCAAGACTTCAATTTGATTACCCCAGCGCCAGTTATCCACTACCAGCCAAGCCAAGTGCAAACAATATCCAACAACAATGCTAGCAATTAAATATTTTGACCACAGTACAGGCTGACGCCAGATGGCTCGGTTGGTCCAGGTTGCACTATTGGTAAAAGCTTGGCTACCATCTACTCGCTTAGGCTTTAAGTAGCTCGATAAATTTTTTAAACCTTTACCTGCTTCACGCCTGAATGTTTTAGGTAATAGATTAAGTGAATAGTTAGCCGACTTAGTAGACGCATTGTCTTTTAAAAACTGTTTTGCACCAGGGACTAAGCAATCCCAAGAGAGCTCAATTACTCGCGATGTCTGCAATGCATTGGGAAGGGTAACGTTGCCACTGTTGTGATCGGCTGACCTCTCAACCCAAGCCACGCCTTGTTGTAGCCCGGTACGGCGAGTCAGAATCAAGGCTTGGTCAATATGTTGGTAAGCAATGGATGGGGCATCAGAATCACCCTGCTCAGATTCTGGAAGAGCCAGTAATAAACAATCCGGAACTAGACGAATACGCTGACTGATTAAACCTTCCAACTGTTTAGTGAGCCATGCAAACCATGCGCGATCAATGAGAGCAATCACTCTTTGCAAGGCAGGTTTACCTGGTATTGGGGGGAGGGCTTGCACTGCTAGCGACTGCGCTCCAGTGAGTACATATTCCTCAATCAGGTTGGGGAGGATTTGCTGCAATTTCTTGGCATTAGCTAAAGGTACTTTTGCCTCAATGAGGCGCACATCGATGGTGGGCAGTAAGACCAACACCTCATCTGCATAGGGCATGGATTCAGTGGTACCGATGCCAGTTTCTAAAGCACCAGTTTCTAAAACCCTAGTTTCGACAGCGCCTGTATCTACAGTTAATTCCTCACCCTCGACTAAACACCACTCAAATCGCTCAGCGCAATTGAGTTCCGACCACTCTCGAGCAGAATCCCCTGGGGATCCAGAACCAAAAAACGGTTTTAGTGGGCAACGTACTATTAATAGACTCAAATGCTTGTTTCTTTGCTCAGTTCTTTATTTAGTTCTTTATTTAGTTCTTTACTTAGTTCTTTACTTAGTTCTTTAGTCAGCTTTATTTGTTCATTTTTTAGTCAGAAATCACTTATCACTTTGCCAGTCTTACTCCAGATCACTTGGGTGAAATTACCACTGGGTAAGGGGTTCTGGGATCTCTGAATTAATGCAGAACTGACAAATATACCTCTTCCCATGCGTATTTCTGAGCGTGCAAGCCAAAATTGTGAACGCACATCGACCAAGGAGGCATCTAGGGTGATTCCTTGGCTCGCCCCCATCTTATTTAATAAGGTAGTGATCTCATCAGCGCTCTTTAAGGGGGTTGCAGCTCTTTGCTGCACAAATGCCCCCGCTGCCGACCTTGAAAGCCCAGGTATTGCTGCCATTAATACCTCTGCGGAGGCCGTATTGACGTTAACTGTCGTTAAAATCGGCAAAATCGATACAAAAGGTCTTATCTGATCCAAAATGGCTGGACTATAGGATGGTAACTTTAATAAGCCCTCTAAATCATAAATAGGCATATCAGCTTGTAATACTCCTTGGGCAGTTTGCTGGGCCAAGTTTTTATCCAACCCCAAAGCCTCCAAAAGGCGCCCGTATTCCTGAACCCCCGGGGGATTAATAGTCTTAAAGCTCTTATCCCAAAGGTTGGCTAAATTGAACTGACTTTGGGCATCCATGAGTTGCCCCTGCAAAGTGACAGCAGCAATCTCGTCTGGCACATCAGTATTTTTCAAGAAATCCGCCACCTTACCGTCAGCCAAGGGTAGCGCCCAGGCTTCACCCAAATGATCAATTTGACTATTGCGCTGATCCTCTACCAAGACCAAGCGAGCAAAATCAATTGCTGCGCGTTGCAACCACTGAGCCTGCACTTGATCTCGCATATTCTCCAGAGTTCGAATCTGAATTTGCTGACGCCACATTAAGCCTGCCAATAAAACTGCGGCAACACCCACAACTATGAGCGCAGTAACTGTGGCTGAACCACGTTCATGGCGAAGCGCATTAGAAATAGAATGTGTTGGACGCACTCTTACAGATGTCACAGCGCACCCCCCATCAAGCATGATCTTGTAATGGGTAATGCGATATCTTTTATCCACCACTGCATGATTACACCTTGCTGCTCAGGAAGTAAATTACTTACATTGGGCGTAGTGCTAGCAGGTGGGTTGGTGGTGGAATTTGTAGTGGTGGGAGCAGTAGCAGTATTTGCAGACGCATTAGTAGCAGGAGTACTAGGAGTACCAGGGCTGCCGGTACCGGAAGCACTAATGCCACTGCTACCCGCACCACTAAGAACTGAAGTCTGGACCCGAAACACCTGCCGCACCACTGAGGGCACCTCAATACTTAAGAGCAAATCACTCGAAGCTAAGTCAGGATCACGAGAAATACCAAACCATAAGGCTCCAGCATCTGATCTTTGTAACAAGGGTTTACTAGTCCAGCGTTGCAGCCCATTAGGGCCCATGCCATAGCCAGCAATTATCCAGGCATCTACATTGTCGGCACGAAAGCGACGTAAGAACCAAATATTTTTGGCACCAGAGGCAACAGCAGAAACTGCGCCACTACCAACAGAGCTACTAGCACCTCCACCGGCTTGAGAGTTCGCCAAACTACTGAGCTCATCGCGCACTAAAACGGATTGGCAATCTTTTTCAAATTGGCGTACAAGTTGTGAGTAATCGGCATCTTGATTAGCGCGTCGATCAATCACTTCACGCCCCCGAATCATGGCGTCCATACCGCGCCATGCCATTAAGCCTACTAAGGCCATAATGACGAGCGCAACAATTACCTCAAGTAGAGCAAAGCCTTGATCAGTTAGATTGGATTTTGGCCTAATCATTTCGGATTAAATAAATAAAATAATTTGGCTCTTAAGTCAGTGACTACATCAGAAAGCTGAACATCATTCAGCTTATTCTTCTTAGCGAATGCAAGCCATTGAGTATTTTTTCTAGGATCATTAGCAAACTCTTCAGAGAGGCCTAATGGGAAATTGATTGGCATCAACGTTTGTCTTCTCGCCATAGTTGCTAAAAATGCGCTTCTTAAGACACCCTCTTCTAATTTACTGTTATTGAGTAAAACCCAAATATCAAAATAATCTTTCAGTCGACTGTTGGCCATACCCAGAGTAATGATTGCCTCCAGCTTTTCAGCCACAACTGTGTATCGAGGATAAACACGCAAATTAGGGGCCGGAAAGTCGGCGAACATGACAGGATATTGCGCAAATTCAGGCCCAGGAGTTACAGCATCTCCATAACCTACGTCTACTTGTACAACACATTTAGCGCTATCAATAAAGCCATATAGAGTCATCCGAATGCCGCTGTAATTCGATTCTTTCCGAATTTCTTGTGCCTTGATTGTGGATTCATCAAACCGAATGCCATCATCAGACTCAATTGCACATAATTCATGAAATACCTGTATTAAATGAGTGGCATCCTCAAGACCAAAACCCAGCAAATCAATATCTCTAGTTGCACGCAAAGGCACGTCAAACCAAAGATCAAAAAGTAATGCTCCTTTTAACAAGAAATGATCGACATGATGAGAGATACTTAAGCGATATAAAAATCGTTCTAATGCATAGCGCGTTAAAACCAACGACAAGTCTTTGCCCTCAGAAACAGCTTTGTTTTTTAATCTAGCCTTTACTGAGCCAGCAATATTTTTTTGCCTCATGGCAAGCTTTCCAAATAGGGGCGCATTACATTCGATACTCGGCAAATTACTGCGCAACGCCAAAGCTCATCCATATTGATACGTTTATCCCGCCAGGCCTCATGCAAGGCTTCAATAGCCACATCCAATCCGACTGTACTGCGAAATTTAAAGCAATCAGCAATCGTTTTTTCAAGGCTGGTTATCATAATACGCACTACACCATCAATGACTCTTGTTTCGACACCGTAGCCCAAGGTCTCTTCTGAAAATCGCATTACTTTCAATGGCGGGTAATCCATTCTCGGTTTTCTTGCGTTGTTAGCAAGAGCTATCCATATTTCATGTGGAGATTGTGTCGTCAACTGATGCAGATACAAAGCAGTCATCAAACAAAAAATAGATTTCGGAATCTTGATAGCCACTTCTGCAAGTGTAGAGTGTTCAGTAACATCTTTATCCGGAAGGGTATACAACCCCCGACTCAAATAAATCATTTTTCCGGAACGAACTAGGCGAGCAAGTTCAGCACGTGACAGACCCTGAGGCTCCAAATCACAGGATCTCAAAATTCCCTTTGAGCGGGCCAACTCAAGAATGGCTGCTTCAGAATTCATCATGCCCTAATTTTAACATAATGTATGTACTTAATATTAAGTACATACATTATGTTAATAAATCCCCCGGGGGAACTCACATCACACCGCCCGACGGGTTAGAAATCACGGTAGTTAACCAGGCTAGACGGGGGCCGCTAGCCACTTCAGCGCTGCTCGAGCTAGATAGATAGACAGTCACTTCAATTCTTCTAAAGGCTGGGTTAGGCGTACTGAGAACCTTACGCTGACAGACAAAAACATAAGCTCCTTGTGGGCAGCTAAAAGTGGAAGTTCCCAATTCTGGCCAAGCACGGCTCATACGCAAATCCATGAGCGTATTGTCAGCACTCCATAAAGCCATGGTTCTTTGTGAAACTGCTAACTGCGTATCAGCGCCATTAGCAATTGCACGCAAACCGGCAAGCATGGCAATACTTAAGACTGCTAAACCCACCAATACTTCAATCAGTGCAAAACCATTTCGATGAGAAGAAAAATGGTGAAGTCTTATTAAATGAAAACTCATAGCTTCATCCAACTAAAACGACCATTGCGATTACGCATTAATACCGCCTGTCTGGTATCTTGCGTACCACTACCAGTGACTTGCTTAATCGGAATTTGCAGCACTTGAGCTACTTGTTCGCCACCTAAAGTGAGTTGTAGAGGTGCAATCTCCACGGGCTTATACCAAGCTTGTGGACGATACACATCAGGCATCAGGCCAGAGGGATTATTGACAGGATTGACAGCTCCATTGCCACTATTGCCGGCAAGAGATATAGCCTGACCACCCGACATGCCAGAGCCATTAGAGTTACTAGTTCCGCTATATCCACTAACCCCACTAGCTCCGTTAATGTTGGGAACAAAAAATCGCCACCCTACTGAATCAATTTGCGCAATCATCGGAGTACCAGACATGGCACTTTCTTCTTGCGCTAGATTGAGCGAGGAAACTAGTTGATCGAGATTATCTTTCCAATAACGCTCATCATGATTTGGAATGGCTAGCACTGCGACGCCCAATACCACCGCCATGATGGCAATTGCTACAAGCAATTCGATTAAGGTAAAGCCAGCATCTGTAGCTTTTCTATAGTTGAAAGAAGAGTATTTCGAAATACCTTTCACTCCAACAAGCTCAGGTGAAGATACAGATACAGAAGCAGTTACAACTGCAACTAAATGATTACTGCCAGTTGCCAATATCGGCATCGTTTCCGGTTCCGCCTGGCTTACCATCTGCACCAAAGCTATAGACATCGATTTCGCCGCGAGTACCCGGGTTGGCATATTGATATGGATTGCCCCATGGATCTTTTGGAATGGAATCTAAATACCCACCCATCTTCCAGTTCTGCGGAACAGGTTCAGATGTTGGTTTTTCCACTAAGGCTCTGATACCTTGCTCAGTGGTTGGATAGCGGCCAATATCTAAGCGATAAAGCTTAAATGCCTGCAATAGGGTGCCAACGTCATGTTTAGCAGCAGTTGCACGCGCCTCATCTGGGCGCCCCATGATCTTTGGAACAATGAGGGTCGCCAAGATGCCAATGATGGCGATTACCACCATGATCTCAATCAAGGTAAATCCAGCGTCCTTACGGGCACCCTTAAATAATCGGTTTTGACCCAAAAATGCAGGCTGATGAATAGTCGCAAAGCGAGACATGAAGCGGGCTACTAATTTGGGTATATGGTGAGGCATATATTGAGGCATATAGTGGCGCTTTCAATGATTTAAACTGATTCAAATTTTATAGGTATTTTGTCATTTTGAGCGAATTTATCAAACGAATACAGGACAGATTAAAGAGCTCTCAACAAGCCTTTAAAGACAGGTCAGGGACTGCCTCAAAACAAGGCAACTTTAATCACGTCCAAAGCCCAATGAGAAGCTCAACAAACTGGCTGAGCTTGTTTAATCCAGCTAGCACTTCAAAAGCGCTGACCTATCTTCTGATGCTTGCATGCGCCATCTCAGTTACCTACTGGCTCATGAGAGTCATTCAAATTCCGGGAACGCCGAGCCAGCCGGTAAATGGTATTTCTAAGGGGATGACTTTGTATTCTAATCAAGATGCAACTGCTGGCTATGCTTTATTTGGTAGCAAACCACTGGTTACTGAAAATATTTATCTGCGTGGCGTAGTGGCTACCTCGAAAAATCCGGATGGTTCTTTTGATGGCTTTGCTATTTTTGAAATTGATGGCAAACCAACCAATGCAATCAGTGTTGGTGAAACAATGGGTAAAGGCTTAAGCCTACAAAGCATTGGCGATGAACAGGCTACCCTTCTATATCAAGGGCAGAAGCTAAACTTCAAACTCAATAAAGCCAATAAAGACAAAGGTGATAAGGGCGGCAGCAGCAGCAGCAACAAAAACGATAACGCTAAAAAATAATTTTCATGCTGCTCATAAAAAAGTTATTGCCTAAAAAATATGTGATTGGGGCATTCGTTTCACTGGCTGTCTTATGCAATCAAAGCATTGCAAGTGAGTCAAATGACAATGATCTAGTACGTATCATTGAGCCCCAAACTAAAAGCCAACTTTGGATCAATCCGGGTATGGCGTCTTATCACTTTCAGCAGGATAAGAATTTCAATAACGGTAACTGGGGTGCAGGCCTTGAGTATCGCTTTAATACTGTTGCCTCTGTAACAGCCGGGCGTTTTTATAACAGCGATCGTCAATACTCCAACTATGCAGGCGTTTACTATCAACCTATTGCTATTGGTCCCATCAAGATTGGTGCGGTGATTGGTGGATTTAATGGTTATCCACAAACCAATAATGGCGGCTGGTTTGCAGCAGCCCTACCGGCATTAACCTGGGAGGGTGAATGGGTAGGCGCAAATGTCTTTATTATTCCTACGGTTGGAGATCGGGTGCATGGAGCGATATCCCTTCAACTTAAGTTGAAGATATTTGAACCAAAATCAGAATAAATCATTGATTTAATTGACTATTTTTTTAAGCAAGCATAAAGTCAATTAACAACAAACCGATAAGATGCTGTGCAGTTTTTAGCTATAAGAATTAATGTGATCACACATTAATTTGAGCCAAACAGGAAATAAAATGAAACTTAAGTCACTGAGCCTTTAATGGCTACAAAATTGACCGCCATCACTCTCATCGGATGCAGTGGCGGAGGTGGTGGATCAGGCATAACACACTTACTCCGGCGACCCAGGCTCCTGCAGCTTCTACTGGCACCAATACCAGCGCAGAGTTAGATAAAAATGTATCTAATAGTGGATACCGTTCAGTTTCTATTGCAGCCACAACAACTAATGATCTAAAAACTGCATCCCCTTTGCAAAGAATGAAATCCATGATTGCTGGATTTTTTATTAAGCCTGCCATTGCACAGTCTGCTGCACAGTGCTAAACAGACGCCTATAAGTTAGTTGGCGTTGGCGAAGATGGCAGCCTAATAGTGCTAAAGGTTACTCAAGGTACAGACTCTTGTAACGTGGACCTTAGAGAAATGTTTGATTTGGGTAGCTACACCCTTCTAACGGTTGAAGGCATCTATAAAGGTGATCTCACATACAACATGGTTTTCTTACAAAAGAGCAGGGGGAATCTCTACTGCGTTGGTGAAAATTTAGCTTTTCGTTGCCAGATCACTACAGCCTCATCTACTACAGGCACTGCTGCAGGTGGCGGGACCTCAAATGCAGAAAAAGTACAGTCCATTCTTGATGCTGATGGTAAAACCACATTTGCATTAGTTAATGCGCAATCCACTAATTTGGCTCCAATAATCAAATTAGTGGTATCAAAACAAAGTTATTGCACTTTGACTTAAACGATTTAGAAAATGGTCCTAAGGGAGCAGTGCTATTGGAGGGATTTCAAAGCAGCTGGCAAGCACATAACACCGCTAGTGAATTTGAGTACTTCAGCTTAGATAACTATCGCTTAGCAAAAAATGGTGATGTTCTCACCGTTTCCAATAAGTCAGTATGGATACCGGATTCTACTGGCTCAAATCTCCACAACTTAAAATACTTTTACGACTTCTCTACAGATGGCTCTGAATTCCAAACCTCTTGGGTTTCAGACATGGATGCTTTGGTGTTGATAAATAACTCTAGAAGAGTGCTATCAACAAATAATACCAATGCAACGGTAGCACACATGGTTACTGCTGCTACCAGTAGCGGATCCTGCGGTACTGTAACCGATCTCACCTATCTCAATGTTTCGTGCATGCTTAATACTCTATCAACAGACGGCGGCATTTTAATGGCTGTCCCATCCGACTCTTGGGTCTCCGGCTATGATAGTAATAATATGTAAACTTCACGCTGGACCAGATCGTCTGCCATCTTCCGCGTTTCTCGCCCAACAGCATCAACCGCTGGAAAACCTGATGTTGGCTTTGTTAAGTCTAGCCTCCTCTGTACCGATAGTGATAATTGGGATGCAGCTGGTGCTGGTAAGTACCGAAGCAATACCAACACACCTCAAAAAGTTGGTAACAACTGGAACACACTACAAACCAACTATGCATATAGCTATGGTTATGTAAATGGAACATGGCAGTCCTCCTATGAAAATAGAAAGTCCATCATTGGAAATGCTTTGGGCGCCACCACCAATAACGCCAATGATGACTTGGTTTATGTTTTTCCAACCCAAAGAAAATAACAATGGATATTATTTGGCTGGCTCCATGAGCAATACGAAAATCAAGGCTTCAAAAGATTATCTATATCTAATCATGCAAGATTTTAGAGCATATATGCCTGGCGCCAATAGTGGTATGACTGTTTCTCGCTTCAAGCCAAGCGAACAGCGGAATGGCTATAAGATTACCTCGATTAATGAAGTAGTTAACACATCTAAAAATATGACAATTACATCATTCACAACCAACCAAATGGATAGTGTGGCTGATTTGGCAGCAAGAGACCTCACTAGTACAGAACTAGACAAGGTTTATGGATTCATCTCAGAAGCTGGAGCATATTCAAAAAGCCGATAACAACGACCAAGTTTTCAACAGTCGCGATAGTAAAACTTTAGTAAGCCTTTAAGAACAAAAAGCCCGTAAGTAGCGGGCTTTTTCTTTTTAGAGGGTAAATACGCTCTAAATCAAAATTTCTTATGAAATGAGATAATAGGAATGTTCAGAAGAAATTAACTATGAAAAAGATATACATACTTCCTACGATTGCATTACTTTTTACCATATTAGTTTATTTTTTTGTTGCAAATAAGGAGCTCGTATTCACTATATTGGCAGAGACAAGGCTCAACCTAAACAATAATGGGGTGATAGTCGGTAGAGAGGGCTGGCTCTATGCAGTAGAACTATCAAAAGAGACGATTTCTGCAAATAAGGAAATGCAAGAAAAAAAACTGCAAGAGCAAGCCAAAAAAATTGTGATGGCATCAGAATCATGGAATCAGTACCTTACAAAAAGAGGCGTAAAAGAATTTAAAATTATCATCATCCCAAATAAAAAATCTATTTACCCAGAATATCTTCCTCCCTGGGCTAGGGCTGACTCTCAAGAATCAATCAACGCAATAATTAGCCAGCCAGGACAAAATCTTTATATAGACACTTTTCAGAGTCTCAAAAAATATAAACAACAGACATCAGCGCCACTTTTTTATAAAACAGATTCCCTTCTTACAGCTATAGGAAGCGAGAAGGCATTTAATTCTTTGTTAGAAAATATAACACTTACAAACTCTCAAATGAAACTGCCAACCAAGAACGATTATCGACTTGTGCCAAAAGATACAGAATTTACAGGCAGCCTCAGCAGTAAATCTAGATTTTTCAAGCCTACAGAAAAGGAATTGACTGATTTTCAATATTTGTCACCGAATATATCGAGACAAACCATTAACTTTGATTCAAAAAAAATTCTAAGTCTAGGCTTTTCGATGCCAGATATACAAACACAGGAAATAGTTGAGGTTCTAACGCAAGGTGCGTTAAATAATAAAAAAGCTCTTTGGATTCAAGACACCTCTAGCGTAAAAATGGCCCAATTAATGTCGATAACATTTAAAGATCTTCTGATTATCAAATGGAGCGACAGTATTCTCACGTCACCAAAGTTCTTAGATATTGTGAGATCCTGGAAACCAGATTATGTCTTTTTTACGATAAATCAAAGAAATGCTGATGACAATGGATTTACGAGATTTCCTCCGCCCGAAATGTTTGAAGCTAATAGTGCCCTCAAAGAAAACAACATTGAGACAATCGTCAGCACCAACGATTTGGAGAGATTATCCGAAGGAAGATATGAAGTAACTGGGGGGGATCCTTACATTGTTTTTAACCTAAAGCGGCCAACCAAATCAATTGATATGCACTATCTCAATATCTATGTGAACTGCAACGAGAATAATAATGAGCTTCCATTGCAATTCTTTTGGCAAGATCAATCAAAGCCCTCCTTTTCGGAGGAGGACAGTACCACATTTTATATAAAATCCAAATCTCAGATTATAGATTTATTTACTGTACCTAGATGGATAAATACTGAGCTTATTAGCAAAGTAAGGCTAGACTTTCCATCAGAACAGCATTGCAAAGATGTGTCCATAAAACAGCTTGTTTTGGGTCACTAGCAAAGGACCTATTTAACGAAGTACGCGATACAGATAAGGGTGAGAATCTGCAGTAACAGGCGAAAACTTTGAGGTCCGAATGACATTTACAGTCTCAACAGAATGCCGCGCATCCTCAAGCCCATATCCACGACCAGCTAGAATCTCTTGATAGCTGATGGTATGCAAATCAGTAAAACCCTCTGAAAACTCTAACTTTTCACCGCTAATATCGATATTTCTAAAAGTCGATTTTTTACCCTTGACCTCATCTGGCAAGTCTTCAGAATCGATAGATAAAAACCATCTTACCCGGGCTCTTTCGTACTCCAGATACCCAGCAGCCTTAGCCTCATCAGCATAGTGCAGTAAATTAGTCTGTAAATTACCAAATATGAAATGAAGCATGTCATAAAAATGAACACCGATATTAGTAGCCACTCCAAATGATTTACGCAAGTCGCCCTTCCAGCTCTCCATGTACCACCTACCTCGAGATGTTATGTAAGTTAACTCAACATCAAACTTCTTATCTATAGGGGCATTTGCAACCTTCTCACGAAGATCAAGGATTGCTTCATGATGTCGCAACTGAAGAATATTGAAAATTTTCTTACCAGTTTCTTTTTCCACTAACTGCAAATCATCTATGAGATCAGGTGTAGGGACAAGGGGCTTTTCACAAATAACATCGCACCCCAATCGAAGGCCCGCCGTCATATGAGAATGATGCAAATAATTTGGAGAGCAAATTGAGACGTAATCCAACGCATCAGATTTCGTTCTTTTTAATTGATGTGAGTAATCATAGAAGCGCTCAAACTCCGTAAAAAATCGACTTTGCGGAGAAATGCTGTCGATAATGCCCACTGAGTCATTAATATCATAGGCAACACTAAGGTTATTGTCAGTATCTTTAATTGCCCTCATATGCCTAGGAGCTATATAGCCAGCAGCACCAATTAATCCAAAATTTTTCATATATATTTAGAATTGAGATTTTCAAGTAATTAAGATCATTATAAGCAAAACTAGTGGCGTCAAACTATCTAATTAGCTGATAATTTCTGCCAATCTAGATGCCAATAGCTTCATCTGGGATGCTCTAGAGTAAGAATTAATTTGATCCTGCTTGCGAATGTTGCCAAAAGCCTCCCTAGAAACAATAAGAGAAAGATACTCAGCAATTTTTATAGGGTTGCTAGGATCAACTGCAACACCTGCGCCTGTGCTACGCAGTATTCTTTCGGCCTCTGTTCCGCGAGTTATGGCTAATATTGGCTTTTCAGCTGCTAAATACTCAAAAATTTTACCAGTCGCAAGACTAGTTTGATCTGGGGCAGTAATTAGCAAGAGATAGTCCGCTCTCATTTGAAATTCCAGCGCTGTGGATCTGGGCTGATGCCCCCAGAGAACAACCAAACCCTGCTTTACAAATTCAGACAATGAAGCGCGCTCACCCGCAGTCAAACTACCAACAAAATGAATTTTTAGCCTTGAAATTAATTGAGGACAAATTTCATACAACCTCATTACCCCCTTAGAAAAGGAAAGCAAAGATTCGCTGCTTGTACTTGAAGACTCTCTGGAGGAAGAAATTCTTCCGGTGTGGACTAAATGAATAAAGTTATTATTCCATTTGAAATTCGTTAAACGATCGCCTCTTTTTAAATCGAAACCATTAGGCAAAGTAAGAAGATTGGGGCAGTTATATTTATAAGAAAAATAATTATTAATTGGCTCGGATATTGAAATCACTAACTTTGCGCTTTCAGCTACTTTTTTTTCTATCCTCCCGTAGTGTTTTTGAAAACTTTTTTTTCTTAATATTTTTGTTTCAAGCGGCTCAAAAAGTAAACCATCCCTAAAATCTGCTACAAGTGATATGCCATAAGATTCTGATAGTTTAATTCCAATTTCTAAAGCCTCAATACAGGGGTAGCTTGCGACTATGATATCGGGACGGACGATCTCAATTATTTTGTCTGAACTAGCAATAACCTTTGACAGCCAATATGAATGTATACCGTTATAGAATCCAAACATTCTGAATAATTTCTTACTTACTCGCCAGATGTAATCGGGTAAAGCTTTAGATTGATGATTGATATCTTTTATAGAGATGATATTTTCATCAACAATCATCACTTCCGCTTGATGACTTGCAGTCAAAACTACAACTTCTATTCCATGCGCTGGCAAATACCTCGCCATTGCTCGCCCCCTCAGAGAGCCAACGCTCTCTTCGTCAAGGTGGTAGTAAGAAATGAGGAGAATTTTCAAAGAAAATAAATACTATTCAACGTTGACTGAAAAACACTTTACCCACTCAGAAAACCCTATTACACGCCAAATACTGAAATCAAATTTTTTGCTTCCGGCGATCATCTCATCTAGAGTATGTTTTATATTTTCATTAACTAAGTCACAGCTGTTTTCTATTGCCAGACTTAATCTATCTCTAAATTGATCTGGACTATCTCGCGTAACCCACAGCTCTTCAGGAGTAACAAAACCCATTTTGTCCATCCTATTGCAAATAGCTGACGGTAAGATATTTTTCATTGCTAAACGTAAAATACGTTTAGTGATCCCATCTGAGATTTTGTATTCATCTGGAACATTTAAGGAAAAATCTACTAATCGATAATCTAAAAAAGGTATCCTAGACTCTATAGAATGGGCCATTGAATTTCGATCTTCCCAATGCAAAAGCATCTGCAAATTGGTCTGACTTAATTGCTGTTCGGAAAATTTACGGATTGAATCTCGTGCGGTTAGGGTAGCTTTTCCAGGAAACTGGTAGCAGATATCATCATACTTATTTAACCAGACAGGTCGCCCCTTACTTTCAGACCCAATTGCACTTCTAATAAAGTCTTTCAATCCAGCAGGAAGAATACCGCTACCAAGCAAACTAAAGACTCGAGTCCATGAAAAGCTGTTTATAGATTTAGTAATTAACACTTCTCTATAAAGCCTCACCAATTGACCGCTATAAAATAAAGACCTAAAGCGAAGGGCAAAATATTCATGGTATCCAGCTAGCTGCTCATCAGCACCCTGGCCATCTAGCATTACTTTTACGCCATTTTTGCTGGCAGCAGAAAATACGCACCATTGAGCAAAAATACTAGTAGATCCAAAAGGCTCATCTTGATACCAAGTAATATCAGGTAGAAACTTAAATAAATCTGACATGGTCGGATAAATATAGTGAGCCTCAATATTTAATAGTTTCTCCATGTATTCCATCCACTTTCGCTCATTGAATTGCTCCTCATGGGAGCAAGCAGAAAATGTTTTTTGAGGGTACGTAGTATTTTCATTATTTAATAATTGATTTGCCACGCACACTATTGATGAGGAATCTAAGCCCCCTGATAAACAAGAGCCAATAGGAACATCAGAGCGCAAGTGTAATCTCACTGAATCCATGAACTTATCTTTAAAGTCAGATGCACATGATTCAATAGAACTATTTACATACCCCCCTTTAAATTGAGACCATTTCTCGGCATAAAGTGGATATTTTTTACCGTCCCAACTAGCAATATTGAAGCAAATCTTGTGACCGGCCCTTAACTGATAAACCCCATCAAACAATGTCTCTTCAGTATGATCAGTTAGGCCCCAATTCAAGTAATCAACAGCACGCTGCCTGTTAACATAAGCCTTCCAGTCTTTATGAGCTGTGAATTGCTTAATTTCAGAACCAAAACAGAGTGATCCATCGGGTGCACACCAATAATAAAAAGGTTTTATTCCAAAACGATCACGTGCGAAAAATAATTCTTGTGACTGCTTATCAAATATGGCAATTGCCCACATTCCATTAAATCTGGAAAGGCAGTCTTGCCCCCAAAATGCATAGGCCGCAAGAACAACTTCTGTATCAGTATCCGATAAAAATTTAAGCCCCAAATTCTCAAGCTCAGCCCTCAATTCAAGATGGTTATATATCTCCCCATTAAATACAATCCAATATCTTCCATCTTCAAATGACATAGGTTGATGCCCAGCTTCAGAAAGATCAACAATAGCTAAACGGCGATGAGCCATTCCCAGAGTAATAACTGAATCTGTGACACTTTCATCAATAATATTTTTTTGAGGGCAGTATGAAATTGGCGATGAATATACATTAGTTGGGGTGGTCTTTCCGCCATATACGCACTCTTGACTATCTTTTATTGAAAATAGTACATACCCCTCATCATCGGGTCCGCGATGAGATATCATCTCATTCATAGCAACAAGAGTATTGACTGAGATAAAAGATGTAGAAAGAATCCCGCTAATTCCGCACATACTCAAAGAATCCCTTGATATCGCTGCATTAAATTAAAAAATAGGGGTTATTTACCATTTATTGAATATAAAATACGTCGTACAGTGTTTTTTAAAAGGATTAACAATCTACATTTATGTATCAATATAGATAATGTATTACGTCGCTCTTGACGCTTCCAAATTCTGTTTAGCTTCGGAGCTATTTCACTATTATATTTACGCATTGCATTTTCAACCTGCGAAATATTTGTTCTTAAATTCTTTTTTTTCTTGTATTGGTAAATCAACTCAATTACTCGGAGCGCCTGATTTCCTGCTCTTAGCCCATGAAAATCCAATAGCGTCTCCTTGCAGCGTCTGATCATTCTCGCAACAAGATCAGTGTCTTTCATTGCCAACACAACTTCATCAAAATTTGATGCGTCACTTTTTAAAGGTATAAAGTGCTCCCAGGCTGATATTACGCCGCTATATGAACCCTCTACTAAAATTTGACAGCTTTCCAACAAACCGGCTTCTAGCACTCTTGGAGATATCGCAGTAAAAGAGTATTTACCATCCTCACCTTTAAAACAGCTCTTTTCCACCTCCTCAAATTTAGCATTCGGATAGATTCTTAAGTATTCGCGCACAGAATGCTGAATGTCGCCATAAGGATCAAGCAAACTACTCCCGCTATTTGCGCCAAGGGTAAACTTACTGTTGCCAATAAAATCAAGCCAAGTACTTACATGAAGGGTGTATGCCTCGCCTAATTTTATGTCGACATTTAATAAATGCTTTTTTGAAAGCTCCGATACTAATTCACCAATTTTCCATTTTTGCTCGCCAACCCTGCCGAAATATGGAGGCAATTTTCTTGCTCGATACCCAATATCAATGGGTCTATTATTAAAGGGCTTGCATGGAATTTTCAAAAGCGATTCTTCGATATAGCCTGTATACCCCAAATAAATTTCGCCCACCTTACTGTATGAGGGGTACAGTACGTCCCAATGTTGAGATATTACCGAGAAAACAATATCAACACCCCAATCCACCATCCAAGCATCAAGTATTGCACTGCAATCATATTCATCCTGAGGAAAAGCGATCTTAACGGAGTTGCTATTTTTAACAAAAGAATAGTCTGCTTGAATTTGCTCAAAAATTTCTTTTTTTTGCCATCTAACGCATAGTAAAGTGACATCCAAAATAATGGCATCAAACTCTACATCGCGAACATAGTCAGGGATTGGTAGCTGGGTATCATGATAAATATACAGATGTTCTGGCTGATTTGTTCGCAGCGAGAAAACATGCTTAGTTAAAAAATCAGGGGCTAATTTTGGACTCCCAAGACGATGAAGCACCAAAATATTTAACTTACTCAATTAAGAATTGCCTATTACGAATCAATAAATTGCTGATGCCACAATTCAAGACTTAATAGCGCCCAGAGGTTGCGTCCGTAAGTAGTCTGAGAATCTAGAACAGCATCCAGTGATAACCCATCTCCAAGATAAGATCTTGAACGCGCCTTTTGAGAGCCAAGAATATCTCCAATCAACTCTCGAGCTGGGCCATTTTTCTTTAACCATAGATTTAATGGAACTGGGAAGCCCATCTTATCTTTCCGATTCTTAATTACGTCAGGCAAGTTTTCACTAAAAACTGTTTTAAGAAGTCTTTTTAGCTCGCCATTCCTAAACTTAATATCTGCAGGAATGGTTGCAGCAAATTCAATCAAGGGATGATCAAGAAAGGGTACACGAGCTTCGACACCATGGGCCATACTCATACGATCTTCAACCTGCAGGAGTGCAGGTAAAAGTGTCTTAAAATCAAAATGCGTCATTGAGTCAAAGTAAGACTGTTTGCCTACATTTTCCCCCCAAAATATTTGATGAAACTCTTCAAAAGTAGCTTTTTGATTGATAACCTCGGGTGCAAGTATTGCGCCAAAAGTATTAGCTCTATTTACCAAACGCCAATAACGCTCATCTCTCTCACCAAAGAGTCCTTTAGCCCAAAACTCCTGAAGCATTGGCTTATATTGACGAAGTGTCTCTAAACTAGGAATGATGGATTCATACGTCACCAAATAGTTACCATTGGATAACGAACCCTCAATAGCGCCTTTTATGCACTGCTCAAAATAGGCTACTAAATATCGAGCATATCCGCCGAAAATCTCGTCCCCACCCTGCCCACCAAGCACAACCTTAATATGTTTTCCGACCTCTTTAGAAACCATATACTGCGGGAAAGAACCTGGACCTGCAGTAGGTTGATCTAGGTGCCAAATCACCTTTGAAATATTGCCTACAAAATCTCGCTCACTAATATCGGCAACATATAACTGCATATTTTGTTCGTCTGCAAGCGCCTTTGCATACTGTGATTCGTCATATTCTAAACCATCCGTAAAGCGACCATTAAACGCCTTAAAAGGACCAGCAGGTCGCTGTTTACGCGCTAATGACGCTAGCAAACTAGAGTCTATGCCACCACTAACATAACTACCAACCTCTACATCGGCCCTAAGATGCATGTGCACTGAATCATTTACTAATTCTTTGAGGCGCTCAACAAACCAACTCTCAGTATGATCATAGTCAATCTGATAATGTACTTCCCAATAACGCTTTGGCTCAACCGCTCTTGATGAATTTACTAATGCGTAGTGGGCGGCTGGAAACTGCTTAACGCCATCCATCATGGTTTTTTCACCAAGGCAAAATTGAAAGGTGAAGTAATCAGAAAATGCCGCTGTATTTACCGCACGATTATCCAAAAAAGGGAGTAATGCTTTCATTTCTGAGGCAAAATACAATCCATTAGAGGTATTGGCCCAATAGAGAGGCTTAATCCCAAATCGGTCACGTGCCAAGAAAAGCTGTCGATCTTTCGCATCCCAGATAGCAATGGCAAACATGCCACGTAAATGAGACACGCAGTTAGGACCCCATTGCTCAAAAGCCCTTAAGACCACTTCTGTATCTGAGTGAGTATGAAAGGCTGAACCTTTAAGATCGGATTTTAACTCTAGATAGTTAAATATCTCACCGTTATAGACTATAGTATAACGCCCACAATTACTGTGCATAGGCTGAGCGCCACTCTCAACGTCGATGATAGATAAACGGACATGCCCAAGGCCTACGCCCCCATCATTGGAAATCCATTTTCCCGATCCATCAGGACCTCTATGGCGGATTTTTTCAAGACCTAAATCAAGGTCCGCCTCAGATGTTCTATGCCCTCGATTTTCCGTTGAAATGAATCCAAAAATCCCGCACACGTTTTATTTTCCTTTTCTTTGATATTAAATTGCTGGGGAGAAGGTTGATCCTGCTCGCCACCAACCGGACTTATAGATACCAAACCATTCAGATAAGCTGATCCAACGCCATAGCGCCCAAGAATGATTAGCCTTTCCTACTTGATGTTCAGTCCACAGATTCATAACATCAGTGCGGTCATAACCAGATACATCTTGCAAGTTAGGATCCGAGATCCGCTCTAAGGCCCAATCGTGTAATTCATTTCTTAACCAATGGTCTAATGGCGCTGCATATCCGACTTTATCTGCGCGCCAACGGATTGAGTGCGGGACTGTATTACCAGCGGCCTCTCTGAGAACCCACTTTTGCCAGCCGTTTCTCACGTAATACGCATCTGGTAGAGAAATACAAAAATCTACCAAATCATAATCAAGAAAAGGTAATCGACTTTCGCGTGAAAATGCCATGGAATTTCGATCAGCATACCTCAGAAGCATCGGCAGACTGTTGTATAACAAGGCTTCCGAAAGGGTTCTACGCAATCGATATCCGGGCACGGCCGGAGCAACGCCGTTGTTGTAAGGGTAATGAAAGACTGTTGAATCTGGCTTTCCCATTTTTCGCAAGTCCTCGCTTGAATAAGCCACTGATGCATTAAAGCGCCGATGAGACTCTTGAAACTGCCCGCTTGCTATGCGCAAGCGATTATTGAATTTGTCTGACTCCCTCATTGCAAGACTCAAGCGGCCTTGATCCATCAAATCTAATTGATATTGACGATAATAATACTGGTATCCAGCCAGAAGCTCATCAGCTCCTTGCCCATCAAGCAATACTGCTGTATTGTATTGTCGAGCAAGTCGCGCTACGCACCATTGGAGATAAATTGATGCCGACAGAAAAGGCTCTTCCTGATGCCAATGAAGTAACGCCGATTCTTCCGCTAATCGAAAAGGGTCAGGAACAACTTGGAATGAATTAACGCCGGTATGTGAAACTACGGCATCTATCTGTTTTTCCTCAGACATTGTCGGATCATGCGGAAATACCGCAGAAAAAGTGTTCTGAGTAAAGTTTGATTTTCCACGTTCGCGTGATAAATAACCAACAATGACAGAGGAATCCAAGCCTCCTGAGAGGCTCGAGCCAACAGGTACATCCGCACGCAAACGGAGATTAACACTGCGCTGCATAAGCTCAGCAAACTTTTCGACTGCATCCCTTGGCTTTAAACTGTAGTCTATGTTAGTGTAGTCTGGAGTCCAATAACGCCAACGTCGCTCTTGAGTACCATTTTCTCCATACCATGCTGCATGCGCAGGAGGGAAACGCTCAATATCTTTGAAAAAAGTTTGCTCATCATCTTCATACCAAGCACCCATCCCAAAACGGTTTACTGAATCCTCATTAATTGAACATGACATCAGAGGGTGGACATTAATTGCCTTCATTTCTGAAGCAAAAACAACAGTGTTCAATTGTCCTTTACCTATAAACAAGGGTTTTTCACCAAAACGGTCACGCGCAACAAACATACGACGCGAGTTCTCGTCCCACACTACAAAGGCGAACATTCCGTTAAGGCGTGTCAACACGCCCTCACCCCATTGCTGAAAGCCCACAAGCAAAACTTCGGTATCGCTGCTTGTCCTAAATGTATGACCGAGAGCAATAAGGTCTTGCTTTAATTCGAGGTAATTATAGATCTCACCATTAAAAGCAATTCGGAGAGCGCCATCTGCAGATGTCATTGGCTGGTCTGCTGAATGTGACATATCAATGATCGACAAACGACGGTGCCCTAGCGCAATTCGACCAGTATGCCTAATCCAATTCGATCCATTATTAGGCCCTCTGTGGACCAGCCGATCTCGCATAGCCGAAAGCAAGTCCTCTCGAACGGGGACGGCGGGAGAAATAATGCCTACAAAGCCGCACATATCACCAAACTCCTTTACTTAAAAAACGACGTTTTAACGGCGCAAGAGTAACACGGAGGCTATTTGGAAGTCGTAACCAAACCTTCAGACAAATAGAAAGAATAAACAGGCGAACTTGATTATTTTCTAAAATTACAGTGCCGCTCGGAGTATCAATTTGTTCACAATATAGAGAAGATGCTAGAGTTTGCCAGCTTGACAAAGTAGTCAATGGTTTGTCTGAAACAAGACTAATTAACCCTCCATACATACTAACACTGACTGTTTGCCAATTAAATGATTCATTGAAAAATAGGCTAGCCTTGACAGCCATATCTTTTCTCTCAGACTCATTGAATGTTAGCCACGAGATTTTTTTAGCCAAAAGACTTGGTCGCGCGAAATCAGTAACAACTCCACATTTAGCTTTTGTTATGATTTCACGCACATAGTTTGTATCGTTTGCTAATATTGCTAACCCAGCAGCCATATATTGCGATAACTTGTTAGGACAACAATTTATATTATTGGTATTTGAGGGTGGATAAGGGATTATTCCAACATCAAATGACATAGCTTCTCCCACTAATTCGCTCTCACTAACAGGTGGAAGAAATACAACTTCATCATTAGAAAATCCAAGCTCTAAAACTAAACTACTTAACGAGGACTTAAAGTCAGAATCTGGTCCACGTAGAAAAAGCTGTGCGTTTGAAGGAGCACTCTTCCATGCATGCAGCAGTTCTTCGAGCCCTCGATCTTGGGTTAATAATCCTTGAAATAAAAATCTCACTTTTTCATTTTCTTTTTTTTCCCTAGCATCTAAATGAACACTTAATCGACTAAAATTTTGTGCGATTGGTGTGCAATTTGGTATGGAGGAAAAAACACATCCAGTTTCTTTGCTAAGAATTTCTGCCAAACCTGGAGAAACGACTTGACACAAGTCTGCATGTTGTGTCAATCTTTTTTCCATCTCCCGCCAAAAAAGAATCTCAAAGGACTCTGCTCGACTGTCATTTTCAGCCCAATATTCATGTGCGTCGTAAAGTACTTTTGTTCCAAAAACAGCTTTCAAGAGTAGGGCTGAAAGTAATGCTGGTAAATCGGCCGCAATCACAAATTGTAGGCCATTTATCGATAAAGCTGGGGTCGATAGACTTCGCGTCATATTTAAAAGATACCGCAAGTTCCATCGAAAATTATCTAAACGTTTGCTAGATGTTGATGCCCCATAGCGCTCACAAAGAGCAATTTTTGACAATGTTAAGGTTCTCTCTATCTCAAAAAGCTCTCTCACTATAGCCGTGCCTGCTGGATCTGAGCCCACCAGCTTAGCAATCTGAGTCAACCAGGAAGAATCCGCCTCTAATATAGGCATGTCTCCGAGAAATTCTTCCATTCCTAACAACGGGGATAGGTCATCATTGCCTCCAAGTTGCAAACCCATCAGACCAATCGATAACTCTTTTGGCGCACCCTCAGCAATCCAACTCAAGCGTGGATCAAGATGCACTCTGTGAGGGACAAGCAATAAACCATGATGTGAATATTTCTTAGAAAGGGTTTTGCTCTCTAGCTTTCGCCCTTTCTCTTCCAAACGGTGCAATATTAACCGATCTAGACGTTTAACGAATGTCTCAATCCAAAAATCTTTATTCAAGACTATCTCATTGAACGCGCGATTCACAATATTTGCGTTTAAATTCGGATCAAGTACTTGCTGAACAACGTCAGACAAGTTTGAGAAATCTCGATCTAAACTTAAATAGTGTTGTCCAGCAATAAAAATCCCTGAGTATTGCCCAGGGTACATTATTTGAAGTGTGCCACAGGCAGCAGCCTCAAAATGGCGGGGAGATACTTGGTTATATTGAATATTACCCTCTAGATCCTCAAGAGCCTTCAAAAAAAGTTCGCAGTATGTGGGGTCTTCAGATAATGGGCCAATATTTCGCGTTATAGCTTCGGTTCTTTGCCCTAAATCTCCATTTAAATCAAAAATACTGGCCCCAGATTCGACCCCAAGAACGCACTTACATTGAGTCAAAAATTCAAACCAAGCCTCTCCACCAAAGCGCTCCTCCCATCGACTTGATATGTCCAGGTGAAGACCTGATCTAGCAAGTCTGCTATGAACCTCATCCCCAATCTGCTTCTTTTCATAGCACAAGCGACCGAAATCTAATGGTTGAATAGATCCACGGTAACCAATATCAATTGGCCGCTCAAGAGAAGAATTAAGAAAACGAGAACGAAGCGAAGGTGTTATGTATCCCGTTAACATTTGATCAAACTTTACATTCTGGCCAATAACGGCAGAAGGATAGATTTTTTCTAACTCATACGAAGGCAAGCATGTGAGAACAATATCGAATTTCATGCTCGCTATAGCCTTAGCAGTTTCTGTGAATCTGAAATTCTCGTCTTGCTTAAATAAAACTTTAACACCTTCAAAATCGCAAAATTTTGAACTAATTAATGCATCTAAAGATATTAAATTGGCAGGGTTGTAAGCTACAGAATTATGAACAGCAACAATGTCGTATCTTTTCAGATCAATTTCAGGATTTAATTTTAGATTGCCACTATCAAAACGATGGTCAAATAAATTGAGGCATGTGACCTTAAATTCTGAAAATTGCTGAATAGAGGCCAATGTTTCCGGGACAGTGGAAATTCCTCGTGGATCAAAATAACCAAGTAATAACATCCTCTCAGGGCGAAGGCCTCGCGACTCATTAGAGGTGCATGAAAATCCTATTGGATCATCTTGGACATTAGCCACCTTTTAAGACCTCAGCAATCTTTACTCTTACACGGAGCGGCAATATATCGTAAACAATTTGTGATAGATTTCTAACAAAAGAGTTGCGTTTTGCAAGAGAATGAATTTTTTTAAGGGGCGGGATTCCGAATCTCACTAACATTTTTTTAACTAAATTAATGGTAATAGCGTAGACTTCTAATCTCTTCTGGGTCCTTATAACTGGATTGTTTACAAAATTCTGTGGCTCAATATTTGGATTATTTAGAATATCTTGCGCCCAGCCACTTTGGCTATGCATGATATCCATCCCATCATTTTGATTATCTGCGCTATTTAGCACTTCTTCATTTTGATTATCTGTGCTATCTATTATTTCAGCATTTTGATTATGATTAACATCCAGCACTTCTTCATTTTGATTATCTATGATGTCTAGCACTTCGAAACCTTGACCTTTCAAGCTCTCAAACAGCGCATACCTAAATTTTTCCTGAATTACCTGAAGTGAAATTTGATTATTTAGAGTATCACTTGCACATGTCAAACCAAGCGGAATAGCAGGAAAGCATTGTCGAAATTCATCATTTCTGTTTTTAAAGTACATTAATCCATACATTAACTGGCGCTTTACTCTTCGAAGACAGCGCTCACGTATATCCCGATCGACCCCTTCAACGAACTGCCTATAAGAATATTTCCCTGAAAGAATAATATCTTCATAAGCTTTTTCGGTCATTTGCCTTACAAATGAATCATCTTGCAACAGTTTAACCACATGATCAAAATTCGAAAAATCTTTTTTTAATGGAATATAGTGAATGTTAGATTTCACCACCCCTGAATAGTCGCCTTCAAATAGCACCAAAGCAGTTCGTAATTTGATGGCTTCGAATATTTTAGGGGAAATTTGGTTCATTCGAACCTTGCCATCATGCTCCTTAAGAAGCTGATTCCATATTTCGTCGAATTGGAGTGATCCTCTTTGACTGATCTCGTGATTAATTTTCTTGGAAATTGCGCCATCGAAGTCGAAAATATTAGACCCACTTTCTGTTCCTAGCGTTGCGCGTGCTGAGCCAAGAAATTGGTACCATTCATTTCCATATATTCTGTCTTTTTCCTCGCAAGAAATATCAACATTTAACCCAGACTTCTCAGCCAATTCCTTAACCATGATGCCGATTGTGAACTTTTCATGACCTAACCGTCCATAAATAGGTGGCAACGCTCGGCCGCGATAAGCTATTGAAATCAACCGTTCATCTAAGGGCGTCACAAATTTATCGATTTGCTTAGATTCTGGAACATAACCTGTAAGCGTCGGCAAAAATTCAGTTTGGGAAAATCGATACTCGGGATATACCAATTCTCGCTGATCCAGCGGAACACAAGTGTAAACAAGATCAAACTTCAACCGGTCCATCCAAGCGCGGGCACGCTCAACATACTCATATTCGTCTTGAACAAAAAGAATTTTCAATCCAGTGAACTTCTGTAAAGCTACAGCCATATTTTCATGGAGATGGTGTAGCAAAGAAATGCGAATAGTGTAGTGAACTACTACTGCATCAAATAAAGTAAAGTCAATATCCCCAAATAACTTGATGTCAGATTTAATTCCCCATAGATAGGTTGCTGGGATGTAAGTAATATCATTCTCTGAATAACGTTTAAAGGCATCCAAATGTTCTCTAATTGTGCTAACGTGGCAAGATGTCGGATCATACAAGATTGCTATACTAAATGGTTCATCCAAACACCTCTGATGCTGCACTACATCAATTATTTTTGTCGATACCCTTTCAAATCGTTCATCATAAGAGTTATTACTAGCCAATATTTTACGCGCACTTAGCGATTGCAAATCATATCGAGATGAACTTAATTTTTTAATAGCATCTGCAAACTCCTCTGCACTTCTTGCAAACCGGATCACATTTTGAACATCTTGAAATTTTGATAAGGCATCAATTGGTACTGAGACGACAGGCAAACCACAGGCCACATATTCAAAGAATTTCAGCGGGAAAGAGTTTCGTATCCATTGATCCTGAACAAAAGGTATTATTCCAATTTCTGCTCTGAGCATTTCTAAACAGACTAGATCGGGCGTCAATTCTCCCAGAAGCTCCACATTATTAAACTCAGCAAATTTATTTAATCCGTCGGAAGCTACAGATCTTCCCACAATCTTAAATTTATAATCCGGCAACTGCAAGGCTAGATTTTTTAATAATTCATAATCTAGTCGATAGTTGACACCGCCTTGGTACACCACTGTTCTAGTGATAGGACAAATCGAATTGGCGTGCTCTTCTTGAAGATTAGAAATTACCTTAAAGTCACAAGCATTATCTGCGACGATAGATTCGCCGTCATACTTAGATGCGGTTATTAAGTTACCTAGCACAGCATCCGAAACTGCCACCACAAGATCAATATCCTCTAGAAGTTTCTTGACAGAGTTTGATACCACCGATGATTCTGTCTGCATCGCAAACGATTCAGTAAAATAGTCTTCAGTTGCATGGTAAACACGAAGCCATTTTGGCATTACTGATAGCAGGCATTCATAATTAATTGAATCATAAATCCAAACTAAAGGCCTCTTAATTCCCCTTGATCTAAGGAGCTCAATTATTACTTCAACCTCATTCTGTCGGATTGGTGCACTTACATTGACCAAATCTAAATTTGAAATCTCACTTGAGGAAACAATGACTCCATCTTCTACAGCTTTTTGATTCTGAATAAATATTACGGGTACGCTCTTTGCAAACCTAGTGGCATAGTGATAGCGATTACTTCTAGGCTCAGTTTCCCAATTTGACCAAGTCAACATAATCACTGCGTCAAAATAATTCAGAAATGTCATTTGGTTAATCCTAGAAAGCGTTTTATTTTCGAGCGAAGCATTTTTACAAACAGCTCAGCAAAGAGTGCCTCATTCAAAACCTTTTGGTGAAGATCTTCTAGCTTTAGATGAACTAAATCAAGTCTTGCTGTGTGCATGTTAAGTTCTTGATGAATGAAAGCAAGTTCTGTCTGGGTTGCTGCTAATCCTGCTTGGGTCGAAGCAAGTTCTGTCTGGGTTGCTGCTAATCCTGCTTGGGTCGAAGCAAGTTCTGTCTGGGTTGCTGCTAATCCTGCTTGGGTCGAAGCAAGTTCTGTCTGGGTTGCTGCTAATCCTGCTTGGGTCAAAGCAAGTTGCTGCTGCTGTTGATATTGAAATAAACGTCCAGCAATATCCAGCTTAAGTAATTTGCTAATTGGCGTACTATTAGCAATAGCATAAAGGACCCGGTCTATTTGATTAACATAGAACTTAGTTCCTAGCTCTGCCTTTGGAAGAATTTCTTTATAGGTTCGGTCTGCCATCTCTTGCAAATAGCTGACATCTTTCAGCTTTGCAACGACATCAGCTATATTTGATCCATCACGCTCAAGGGGAATGAAGTGACGATTAGGAATCAGCACATTGCTATATTTTCCAGGGTATAAAACAAGAACAGTCTTTGCAGCAATGGCTTCAAAAAATTTGGGCGTAATTGTTCGGAACTCAATATTTCCCTCATGTTTCGCCAGAACGCTTGTCCATATTTCATCAAATTCAGCATATGGGTGTGCTTCCTCATAAGCTGCCACTGCCTCACTAATGGCACCATCGAAGTCGAAAATAGATGCACCACCCTCCACTCCAAGCATTGCCTTTCCACTCATTAAAAATTGTTGCCATTGACTTCCGTAAATCCGATCCTCCTCCGCGGAGGAGATGTCGCATATCAACCCATTAACAGGCGCTACGGCGAGTACCTGCTCACCGATTTGGCGCTTTTCCTGGGCAAAACGACCCAGTTCAGGTCGCAAAGTACGGCCTCGATAAATAATATCAAAAGGCCGCTCTGATATGGGGGGGGGCGAAGTGCAGAGTAATTGAGGAACTACATAGCCTGGAAGGCAGCAGAAAAACAGAGTATCGCGCGGCAATGCACTTTTCCCATAGACGCGCTCCAGAGTTTCCTTACTATCCAAACAGGAAAAAACAGCCTGCACCCCTAGTTCTGCAAATTTTTGCGTGAAGGCATCGATCCTTTGATATTCATCTTCATGAATGACGGCCACAGGCCCAGGAAATCTCGATATAAATTCCTGCCAAGCCTCTGAAAGATAGGTTTCTGCAATGACAAAAATAGAATAGTGAATTAGTAGCGCATCATAGTCCGAAACGGTAGCCGGATCGGGTCGTTTCACAGAGCGCGTATTAACCACGCTGACGCAATGGGTTGAAAATTCTGAGAAGGAGCGAATATGGTCTTGGACGACATTAGCTGGATGCAGGTTATCAGCTAGCATGAGCAAGCGCAATACCTTGTCTGGAGCAGCAAATAAAGTAGGCACTTCCCTCAAATCAAAATAGCGCCGACCCCCTAAATCAAAAGCCTCACTCATTCAGACACCTGATTTCGCTAGTAGCACGGCATCCACAGCATCCTGAATGATTGGACACATCAACTGGAAGTATTGCTCATGACCTGCGACACTCGGGTGCAATCCATCACTAAGAAGAAATTTTTCTACAGGCTGTTGCTCATTTATTTTTTCCTTAAAGAAAAACTCAACGTCTTGAAAACTAATAAATGGGGGTAAATCGGCTGCAAGCTTGCGTATGGCTGCGTTATAACTTTCATTACTATCCTCATAAGTCATTGAAGTACCTGCTATGATTTCTTTGTTCCGGGATGTGGGATGGTTATTATTAAGCAAGATTCTGTAGGCTCCAAATCGCTCGCCACGGGAAATTATTTCTCGCAAATTTTCTATAAACCCAGCCATACTCACGCGTGGTAATCCACGGTCTGTTGCCCAGTAATTGCAGTCATTCAGCCCAAACTGAACCACAAGGATATCGACTCCGTTACTCTGTATGTGATAAGGCATATCCTCAAGAGCCTGACGAGACGTTCTCCCGTTAATTGAGCAATTGGAAACCAGAATTTCTCGGTTGAGCTTTTGTCCATATTCATGAAAATACTTGGCTATTTTTGTTACCCAACCTTGATAAATGGATACACCTTGACCAACACAAGTTGAATCACCAAAAAAGGTTAACTTGACTGGCGCGATATCCGAATTTTTACTCGAGATCATACGACTTTAAGTCCTAATTAGAATTGGGGTTCGTTAATTGATTTATCGGAGAGCCAAATTTTTTTTGCTTCGCTCTCTGGTACAAGGAGGTATTTCTTTCCCTCGAAAAAAAAATGAGCCATATTATTTGGCGGGAAGAAAGTTGCTCGGGTAATGTGCGATAGTTGTTCGATATTCACCTTGTCACTCACATCTGCTAGCAATTCAACAGAGTTCCGTGCAAAAAAAGTACCACATCCTTGAGGTTGCTTAAGTCGCGGAACCTCTGCCCCTGTTACAAGATCCAGCAATAGGTGGTGCACAGCAACCATGGCAGCATCGATGGTACGTAAATAAAGCGATTGCGCCGTGTCGTCTGCTTCGATTGGTGTCTGTACCACATAGGCAATATCCCCACTATCGACGGCATCAGCCATCCAATGGATAGTTGTTTCATAACTGGTATCTCGGTTTGCAATGGCGTGTGTAATTGAGTGGTATCCTTTATAGTTTGGCAAGCGCGCGTTATGCAGGTTAAAGGCTCGTCGACCTACCATATCAAGAATATTCCCCGGAATAACCCAGTTATATTGAATCGAAAGAAGGACATCGATAGACTGAGATTTGACTGTTTCGCAAATTTTTTCCGACTGGCGACGATCACTCGAAATAAAACAGATATCACTTTGAGGCTGAAGTGCCTGGTATTCACGCCAAATAGTTGCATCAGTCACAAGTGCTCGAATATCGAAGCTAGAACAATAAGCATCTGATGACAAAAGCTTCAAAACATCCCAGGCAATACGTCTGTTGCCAAGAAACATAAGCCTTATAGGCGCTTTGATCATGCTACTGATCTTGGCAGTGCGCCACCCACAAACTCAACAAGGCAAACTTGTCTACCATTTGGATACACAGATTCCTCGGGCCGTGTAAATACATCAAAGTTCGCGCCAACAATATGTGTTAAGTACTTCTTGAGTACTGACATCAAATGCTCGCTATTCCAAGCCAACATGCAAAGCATCTCATCTGCATCAATACGTCGGGCCATATAAAAACGGGGGTCATCGTAGTAAGTAAGAGATAGTCGCATACGCTTTGTCTGCGGTAAAAACCTTTGAAGAAAAAATTCTAGACGCTGATCTACATTAGGAAAGATGTCGTTTGCGATAACCAAATCGTAGGAATCTGCTTCTAGGGTTGCCCAGTCTTGCGCACGGATGAAGTCTGATTGACACTGCTCTTTCATCGCTAAAGCCAGATTAAGATCGTCATGTGCCAGGAGGTCTGCAAGGATATATTTATGGCGCGTTGAGAGTACTCCAGTCATTCCAGTTAAGCCGCCGCCTACATCAAGCACCCTCAATTGCTGATCCCCAGTAAGAAGATCACCATACATTTCATTGAAAATGAAACGTTTAGCAGGCGTCTGACGCAACCAGCGTTGGCAAACAAGATTCTCATCGAGTGCTTTGCTAAAGGCTGAAAGCCAATCTGAAACTAAATCTTTTTTTAAATACTCATCTACCAAATATTTATTTAATAAATACATATGTGCTTTGAATGAACTGATAAAAATGCACTAAGCTTTAAGAATTTGAAGTGGGGCATAAAGATTAATTACTACACAAGTGTTTTAAATTTCTTGCACAGCATATTAACTTCTATCGGCCTCATGAGAGCCAAGCCCAGTCGCTCAGATATTTCGGTAACAGCCCAATAATCCTTATAACGGTCAGTCACCAATTTTTTGAAAATCATCTTACCAAGACCTGATTTGAAAAAACTACGGGGATAAGCAGGTTGAAATCCATCAAATACTATTTTAATCGGCTCAAATCCTGCCTGCTCCACTTGATGTTTTAATAAATCTAAATTATAAGTCCTTAAATGTGTAAATGGATAAGGTGAACCTTCATGGCTACCATACTGCAGTAAATTCTCTCTGTAGGGAACCCTAACCAAAAATAATCCTTCATTTTTTAACATTTTATTGACCCCATACATAAAGGACCCTACATTCAAAACATGTTCCATTACATCCGTACTTACTACAATATCAAATTCATCCTTAAACGGGAGATTTTCTGCGTTCGCAATAATTCTATTAACTTGCGAGAAATTAATTTTACTAAGATAATTTGATGCGATGTCAATTGCTACAACATTACTTGGGTTTTTCTTTAAAATCTCGTTTAAAAGAAATCCTTTCCCAGAACCAACATCACAGACATTCTTTTTATCAAGATTGCCAAGTAATGATGCTGTCCGCTTTGCAATAGATTTGACATAAGTATCGGAATTAACAGGGGCTGATAATTCTGAGCTTGCAATAGACTCATACAGGTCAATGTAGGCACGAAAAAAACTATCTTTTCTATCTGATGAGGATAACATATTAACTATTCCTGCCTCATAATCAACCTCCCAACCACATTGCAAACATTTAGGATTAATAGATATATCAAAATTAATAGCGCAGTCTGGGCAAATAATCATTTAGTTAGTGACCTCATATTGGTATTTTTAAAACGTACAAAATTTTTTTTCCTATTTTTCATCTAAGAGAAATTCCACTCTGCATTGTGATAAAAAACAGCATCTGTAGCTGAAATTGATTCATTAACTTCAACTTTCATCGAGAAACTTCGGCTTAATAAATCGTACCTAGGTGTGGAATTTATTAACTCAAGTGGGCTCCATTTGAGAATGCTCATTCCGATTACATAATCCCCACTACCGAGCTGGCAAGGATTTAAGTGGATATTTATCACCCTTAAACCATCTTTATCAAGAAAGAAGCTATCCTTCGGACTAAATATATTTGTAATGCATTTACCCATGTAATCCTGTATAGAAATGCCATATCTGCAATCATAATGATTTCCAACCTCTGCGAAAAATGAAATGCTAATCTTTGCAGGACGCAGAGCTACAAGAGTATTACCCTTTCCATTCTCAGTAGAAATTGTGAACCCACAAATTTTAAGACCCGATTCTCCAGGCCACTGAGATATTCCACCTTTTGCTAAAAAGTGAAACTCAGATTCTGGTAGCTTGTTAGGAATTAAAATAGACTCATTAAAAGGAATAAAGCTAGGCTCTTGAATATTCAGCTCAAAACTCTTTTTGAGGTTACCCTCAGCCAAATCAACCGTTTCTACCTTAGATTCAATTTTCGGCAATTCATGCATGCCGGTAATTGGGGCATGTAAATACTCCTCGTAAGCCTTCACAACAGCAAACGATTCGCCACGCATGCGGATCTCACCCCCATCCAGCCAAATAGCCTCATCGCATAACTCTAGAACTTGCTGCATCGAATGAGAAACCAGGAGCATTGTGCATCCAGAATCAATCATTTTTTGGACTCTGATTTTGGATTTGGCAACGAAATATGCATCTCCAGCACCGAGGACTTCATCAACTATCAAAATATCAGGTTTTATAGCGGTCGCAGCTGCAAACATTAGGCGCGCTTGCATACCTAATGAATAAGTTTTAAAAGGCTGATCTAAAAAATCACCTAATTCACAAAACTCAATAACTCCCTCCAGGGCTTGAAAGTATTCGTCTTTGGATAGTCCGTTATATTGAAGAGAAGCTTCAACATTCTCACGCCCCGTATACTCAGGATGAAAACCAAGCCCAACACTCATAAGCGCTTGCACTGTTCCGTTTACGATAACTTCCCCTGAAGTTGGAGCAAAATTACCACAAATTAATTTAAGAAGTGTTGTTTTCCCCGCACCATTACGCCCAACTATACCAATTCGATGTCCTCGTGGCACATCTATAGAAATATTACTTAAAGCTGAAAACTCTTTAACAGGGGATCTTGTTTTAAAGCCGACTTTTTGCAAGCCCAATACATCTATAAGCTGATCTGATTGACTTCCATGCAGCTTATATACCTTAGAAACATTATTTAAATGAATAGCCGAAGGCTTATGCATAGTCGAAGAAGACATATTTTACCCTCTGAAAAACACTAAAACCCATCAAAAAACTTCCTAAACCTAGAAATACAGCTCCACCTGCTGCCACAGGATCAGGTAAAACGCCGTAACATATTAACTGTTGAAAAGTTAAAACAAAATATGAAAGTGGATTTAAATAAATTATTGGTCTCAATTCCTCCGGAACCATCTCGGGGGTATAGGCAAATGGACTCAAAACAAATAGCAACATGACCACTAATCCGAGGCCATGCTGAATATCTCGAGCCACCAATGAAAAAAGAGAGAAAATCCATCCCAAACCTATAGCAAACATTAGAAGAAGGGTCCAAAAAATTGGAACAAGTATAAAAGCCTCCCATCCCGTTCTGCCAATAACAACGCCAAGAATCAATGTAATACCCAATCCAACTAGACTAGTTATGTGGCTAGCCAAAGCTGCACGAAGAGGTATGAGCTCCGCAGGAAAAACGGTATTTAAAAGAAGGCTTTTGTTAGAAGACAAAGATGAAGTTGCCGCCGTAAGAGCCTCATTAAAAGCCATAAGCGGTACAAGACCAGAAAAAACCAAAAGAACGTAACCCATTTCAGGCAATCCAGGCACACGAACCTTGAAAATGAAAGTATAAAGACCTGCATATATTCCCAGTTGAGCAATAGGAAATAAAAACGCCCAAAATGAGCCGAAAGCAGAGCCTATATAACGCTGGCGTATATCATGAGCTACCCCCTCAAACACCCTATCTCGATACCTGGTAAGGACCCAAAGATTTCTACCAGTTTTCTTAAAAAGATTCATCTTATTCACTCAAATGTTATGGGACTTTACGATAATTAACGTAATTTTTTAAGCCTAGCTCAAGATCTACTTTAGCCTCAAAACCCAAATCAAGACTCGCTTTAGTTGTACTCCCCACCCTATTTTTAACGAACGGGCGGATATTTACCTCAAATCGATGACCTAACTTATTTAAATGAATTTCTTCCAAGACGCTCACTAAACTAAGCAATGACGTTTTTTTTCCGGTGCCTACATTATAGAATTCACCAGAAATCTCTGATTGCATTGCGCAAATATTTGCTTGCGCACAATCTCTCACATCTACAAAATCATAAGATTGCGAACCATCACCATGAATAATTGGTTGTTGACCTGCATCCAAATCATTTAACATGCGGACGATGACACCCACATAGGCACCCTTATCATCCTGCCTTGGCCCATATACATTCATATATCTAAGACCGACATACTTCAAAGCACCACCCACATCTCGATCTCGATTGCAAAGAGCTCTTAAGATCATCTCCCCGCACACTTTACTGGCGCCATAAAATTCTTGGCAATTTAATGGATGATTTTCCTCCATTGGCTCAGAAACGGCATCGCCATAAACAGAAGCAGAGGAGGAAAAAACAAGCTTTTTTATTCCAGCAGTAATAGCAGCCTCAACCACATTCATTGTTCCGACTACGTTTACATCAAAAGCTGACCGGGGATACTCATAGCATTGCAGCAACCAGAGCGCAGCAAGATGAAAAACGCCATCCATTTCACTCATCGCATGTACCAAAGTATCCATGTGAAGTATGTCTCCACCATGAGAATAAATCTCAAAGCGAGGGTCCAAAAGAGCATTATGTAAATTTTCTCGACTGCCCCTTGAAAAATTATCATAAACCCTTACTTGTGCGGCGCCCTGAGAAAGCAAGCTGTCAACGACATGGGATCCAATAAAGCCTGCGCCACCTATTACTAGAAAGCGTCCTCCTTTAATTCTCACCTCCGGACCTGCCCCATCATCTTGTCATGCTTAGCAATTGAACGGCTTATTAAATCTGCATTTGCTTTCGTCCACTCAACTGTTTTTTGAATACCGTCTCTAATTGAAACCTGCGCCTTGAACCCTAACTCGTTTTCTGATTTTTCCGTTGAAGCAAATCTCTTACCAGAACGATCCCACTCGCGTGCAGGCTTTAAGTCTAATGGTGTTTGATTGCTAGTAAATTCATTTATCAAGTTCGCCAACTCCAAGATAGTGGTTTCCTTACCAGTTGCTAAGTTGTACACCTGACCAACATCACCTTTAAGAGCGCAGGCCATTAGACCTCGAGCCATATCTTCTACAAAAATGAAATCCCTACTTGCATTACCGCCATTATCAAGTGGTAAAGCCTCTCTATTTAGCGATCGCCAAATAAAAGTCGGGGTTACATTTCTCCAAACCGTATGAACCGTACCCCTCCATTGCCCTGCTCCTAAAATTTCACGTGGGCCATAAACATTTGCAAAACGAGCTTTTACAAATGGTAATTTATATTGTTGGAAATAAAAATTACCGTATAACTCTCCGATAATTTTTGAAATGGAATATGGACTATCGTGATATAGACTTACCGGCTGGTCCTCGGTAGTAGCTGACGGGGCATCGTAAGTCTTTTCAGCAACCGCACATGCAGCAGCGGCATACACAACTTTCTTTAAACTTTTAATATCTTTTAATCGATCAAAAAGCTTTAGTGATGTGTAAGTATTGTTGTCATGGTCCGCAAAAGGATCGGCAATAGAGGATTGATTCCCATGAAAGCAAGCTAGGTGAAATGCGTAATCTAAATCTTCAGGCAATCCCGAAAGGATTCTGTCATCAGTAATAGACCCAAAAATAAATTTAACACAGTCATTGGTCGGAATATTACTCACATCAGAAGAAATGAGGTTATCAACAATGATGATTTCTTTAGGGTTTTGCTCCAGAATTTTATAAACTAAATTGCTACCTACAAATCCAGCTCCACCAACCACTAAGATTTTTTTATTTTCAAAGGATGCTTGCGTCATAGTTAGCTATTGATTAATTATTAGTTGATGATTTCAAATGTGAAAAAACGTCAGATATTCCATATTTGTCGTACCACTCCAATTGCTTGGAAATGATTTGTGCAAAAGGAATCTTTGCACTCCAACCAAAACAGCGATAGGTCTCAGAAGGATCAAGTGAAACGACTGGAACATCATCAGACTCTGCCGGAACAACGGGCACCTCAATCTTGCCTAAGCCGAGATAGGCTGATACCAGATCAAATATTTCTTTTATTGAATGAGCCTCTCCGCTGGATAGATTAAAAACCCCAACCGGAGCATCTTCCTTAACCGCCAAGTCCATAAATGATAAAAAGTCAGACATATCCAGAAAATCTCGAGAAGTGTCTGAACAAAAGCATTTTTGCTCGGCCTTAAGTCGCTTGTAAAAAGTCGGAATAGGGCCAATTGCCAATCTAGGCCCGGTTACATTTGCAATTCTCAATGAGAGTGTCGGCACCTCAGAAAGCAACATAAACTGCTCTCCTGCAGTCTTTGTAATTCCATAGCTAGTAAAGGGTGCTGTTGGATGCGTATTTGGAATTGGAATAGCCTTTGGTCGACCATAGCAAAGTGCAGTCTGAAAATTAATCAAACGAGCCACTCCATGAGCCTTTGCCATTTTGGCAACATTAGCACTTCCAATAACGTTGGTACTTGAATCTTCTACCCAGTTATTTGGATCCTTGTATGAGGCCGCTGCCTGAATAACAACCTGAGGTTTAAATGATGTAAAACACTCATTTAATAATTCTAAATTTACAATCGAGCCTTCACAAACAGTTAAACTCTGGACATCAGGAACAACCTCACGCTTACCAGTGGCAAAGTTATCAATAACAAATATTTGATGACCCCGTGGCAACCAGTGTTCAATTAAATTAGAACCAAGACAACCAGCACCACCAGTAATTAGTATCCGCATATCAATTATTTCTTTTTATCTTCTATTCTGAGGTGGGTGTATTCACCTAACGTACCATGTTTTTGATAGTAGTCCATTGCGGCAGACACAGTTTCTTGCAAAGGAGCAAATTGAATCTCACCAAAATCTACAAAGGTTCGACTTGGATCTAGCAAGATACTGAAAACATCATCCGGACCCAAGGGCTTTACCTCAGCCTTGGGCTTACCAGGAATATCCAAGGCATTGACAACTGCATCATACAACTCTTGTATTGCAATATCCTTGCCAGAGGAAAAGTGATAAGCGCCGTGACCAACGCCATCAATCGCCTTCAACACAACCCGTGCAAGGTCTTTTACGTACACAAAGTCCCTGCGTGCTTCAGTAACAAAACATTGCTTACCATCCTTCAAACGCTGGTAAAAAATGGGGAGTGGACCAGCCACATTTCTAGGGCCAACCACATTTGCAAGCCTAAAGGTTACAAAATCAATCCCTGAAAGCTCAAGATAAAACTCGTTAGTAGTTTTAGAAATCGCATAACTACTACCAACAGGGTTACGAGGATGGTCTAAGCGAACAGGCGACTGAGTAGGCTTTAGGCCGTAGCAGAGGGCCGTCTGAAAATAAATAAATCGACCAACACCAAATTGTTTAGCTGCATTGACAATGTTTGAACCGCCAACACAATTAGTCAAGGTGTCGTTATACCAATCATCTGGATCCTTGTAAGAGGCAGCAGTGTGAACAATGGCATCAGGCTTAAAGTCACCGACCAATTTATCTACCACTGCTTTATCAGCAATCGTATCAATTACAACAGTTAAATTGGGATAATCAGCCAGATGCTCTCTTCTTCCCGTTGCCAAATTATCAATAGCAATCACTTTATCGCCACGATCAAGCAACATCTCAACCACATGAGATCCAATTTGGCCTAAGCCACCAGTTACCAGAACTTTCTTCACTTTAGTTTCCTTTTAATACTGTAAAAGATTTTTAATAATGCCAATAGAGGCATCTCCATTGCCATAAGGAACGGCGATCGTTTTCTTCAAATCTTTATTAAGAAAACTGTTTGCGGCCTCTAAAATTTTTTCTTTTGACGCCCCAACCAAGATGTTCCAACCTAAATCTACCGTTTCAACCCATTCGGTTTCTTCGCGCATTGTTATGCATGGGACACCATAAAAGAATGCCTCCTTTTGAACACCACCTGAGTCTGTCATGATAATTTTTGCTGATTGCTCAAGTGCCACCATATCTAAAAATGGCAAAGGGTCAACACAAAGGATTGAGCCTAATTTATTTTCAATTCCAAAATCGGCAAGCAATTTCTTTGTTCGTGGATGCAAAGGCAATACCACAGGCATGTTCTTAGCTAATTGCGCTAAAGCCTCGATGATATTAGTAAGACGAATAATATCGTCAGTATTTTCGGCTCTGTGGCAAGTAGCCAAAATATAATTTTTCGCTTGTAAATTTAAGCGCTCAAGAATGCCTCTGCATTGCGCAGCAATATCCTTATAGTGTAGAGCAACATCGTACATAACATCACCAATCTTGTGTACGCCTTGAGTTATGCCTTCTACCTTTAAATTTTGAACGGCTGTCCCAGTAGGGCAAAACAATAAAGTTGAAATACGATCAGAAACAATCCTATTTACTTCTTCAGGCATGCGCATATTAAATGAACGTAAACCCGCCTCAACGTGAGCAATTGGAATATGCAATTTTGAGGCAGCTAATGCCCCAGCTAAAGTCGAATTGGTGTCGCCGTATATTAATAGCCAATCAGGTTTTTCCTTAATCAAGACCCCTTCAATTCCCTCAAGCATCTTGCCAGTCATAGAGCCATGACTTCCGCCAGATACAGATAGGTTGTAGTGTGGCTTTGGTATATCCAACTCATCAAAAAATACTTGGGACATATTCTCATCAAAATGCTGCCCAGTGTGAATGATCTTCTCTTCAACTTGATTAGAAAATTGCGAGGAAATTGCTCGTGATACAGCAGCCGCCTTAATAAACTGGGGACGCGCACCAACTACAGTGATTATTTTTAACTTGGTATTCAATTTAAAATTTTCTGTAAAGCAGAGATAACCAAATCTTGATCGTTTTCTGTCAAATAAGGTCCCATTGGCAAACTCATCACCTCTCGCGCGATACGATCACCATTTGGAAGTACCGCTTTTGGATCTGCCACAGCGGGCTGCAAGTTTAAAGGGATTGGATAATGCACAGCCGTAGGAATACCCACATCTTTAAGGGCGGACTGAACTTGTTCTCGATTTTTTACTTGAATGGTGTACTGAGCCCAAATACTTTGATTATCAGCATCAATAATTGGCGTGCTTTCCACGCCAATTTCACCCAATAACTTGCCGTATCTGTCTGCCACAACCTGACGAAGGCTTCTTTCTTCATCCAAAATGGCTAACTTTGGCAAAAGAATTGCAGCCTGAATTGTATCCAAACGACTATTTACACCAACTCTAATGTGGTGGTATCGACGATCTTGACCATGTCTAGCAATCTGTCGAATTATTTTTGCTAACTCTGAATCATTAGTGAAAATAGCCCCTCCATCACCATAACAACCCAAAGGCTTACTCGGGAAAAAGCTGGTGCAGGATACCGTACTAAGATTGCAACTTTTACGGCCTTTATAAAGTCCGCCGAAACTCTGAGCTGCATCCTCAATAACGGGGATATTATACCTAGCAGCAATTTCATTAATGACATCAAAGTTGGCACACTGGCCATATAGGCTAACTGGGATAATACCCTTTGTACGAGAGGTAATGGCAGCCTCAATTAATGTTGGGTCAATATTGTAAGTTTTAGGATCTACGTCAACATAAACTGGTTTCGCACCCAATAACGCAACTGTTTCAGCTGTAGCAATGTAAGTAAATCCCGGAGTAATGACCTCATCCCCTGGTCCAATGCCAAGTGCCATCTGAACAATCTGTAAGGCATCAGTGCCATTTGCAACACTAATACAGTACTTCGCACCCGTGTAAGCAGCTAATTTTTCCTCTAATTCCGCTACCTCGGGCCCCAAAATAAATTGACCATGATCAAGCACCCGGGAAATACCTGTATCTATTTCTTTTTTTAAATTTAAATACTGGGATTTGAGATCGATAAATTCCATTTTTTATTTCACCATCACCTAGTGAGTGCCACACATTGGCCCTCAAGCAATTGGTAATTTTCGCCTGTATTTGCACAAATAGTGTTGCCGCTACCTTCTAAAGGTAAATTTAACTTTTCACCAAACTTACTCATCCACCCAATTTGCTTAGCAGGTACACCCGCCATCAATGCAAAAGGCTTTACATCCTTATTAATTACTGCACCTGCTGCAATAAAGGAGTATTCCCCCAAAATCACTCCACAAACGATTGTGGCATTTGCGCCAATAGTGCTGCCTCGCTTAACTAAAGTACGACGATATTCATCTTTACGTACCACCCCTGACCTCGGGTTAAATACGTTGGTAAAAACCATGCTTGGCCCACAAAAGACATCATCCTCAAGCGTGACCGCATCATAAATACTGACATTGTTTTGTACTTTGACATTATTGCCAATAACAACATCATTACCCACAAATACGTTTTGCCCAAATGAGCAACCACTGCCAATTTTTGCACCAGAGCATATGTGCGCCCAATGCCAAACGCGACTCCCGTCGCCAATCTGTGCGCCTTGATCAATAATGGCAGTTGGGTGAACTGAAATTGTCATTACGCTTTAACTACGTTTGAATATTTTTCCAAATAACGTCCGCGCGAATCCACAATCAATGTTGCAGCAGATTGAATCAAGCCGTAATTAAATTCGTCATGATCGGTCGCCAGTAAAACACAATCATAGGATGCCAATAAATCTTGATTTAATTGCACGCTTGAGAGGTCAAAATGGTGCTCTCGCATTTTTGGGAAAACTGGAATATGAGGGTCGCTATAAGAAACTTCAGCACCTAAATCACACAATTTCTCCATCAACATCACCGAAGGAGATTCGCGCATATCATCCACATTCTTTTTGTATGCAATTCCCAAAACTAGAACCTTACTACCTTTGATCGACTTCTTGGCGTCATTTAGTGCACCAGTGATTTTTGAAATTACATAATCCGGCATTGAGGAATTAATCTCACCAGCCAATTCGATAAAACGAGTATGAAGACCAAACTCTCTTGCCTTCCAGGTCAAATAAAATGGGTCGATCGGAATGCAATGTCCGCCCAATCCAGGGCCGGGATAGTAGGGAACAAAACCAAAGGGCTTAGTTGCTGCAGCGCGAATCACTTCATAAATATCAATGCCCATCTTGTCGGCAACAATTTTCATCTCATTGGCAAGACCAATATTTACTGCCCGATGGATATTTTCTAAAAGCTTAGTTAACTCTGCTGCCCTAGTTGAGCTAACTGGAACAACCTTATCAATAACCTGTCCATATAAAGCGACGCCTACTTCCAGGCAAGAGGGTGTATGCCCGCCACAAACTTTTGGAATGGTGCGCGTAGAAAAATTCGGATTACCCGGATCTTCTCTCTCTGGAGAGAAAACTAAAAAAATATCTTGGCCAGCCTTCAGACCGCTAGACTCAATTCGGGGTAATAACTCCTCTTCGGTAGTGCCAGGATAGGTGGTACTCTCAAGAGAAACAACCTGACCTTTTCGCAAAAAAGGTACCAATGAATCGGTGGTATCAAGAACAAAACTTAGGTCTGGCTCGCGGTACTTGTTAAGCGGAGTAGGTACGCATAGAATCAGTGCATCAGCCTCCGAAATTCTAGAGAAATCTGTTGTCGCTGAGAATCCTTTCTTTACTGCGGCTCCAATAGCAGCTGCCGGAATATGCTCAATATAACTTCTCCCATCATTTAGAAGGTCTACTTTAGGCTGATCAATATCAAAGCCAATAACTTTGTAGCCAACCTCCATATAACGCAACATCAGAGGTAAACCTACATACCCTAGCCCAACAATCCCAATAACTGATTTTTTATTGTTAATTAAATTTATAAGTGTATTTTTCATATTTCTTGATTTTAGAACAAACGTTGCTCAAAGCTTATTAAAAAATGCCGCACAAAATAAACTGAAGGTTCCTCGCCTTGTTTGGCGATAAAGCCCGCAAACCTCCATCAATCTGATTCGATCTTTTAGTTTTGCACCTCTTAAGGCCTTAAATAGTCTTAAAGTTTCAAGATTTGATGCAGTTAAAAGGTTTGAGGCGCTAGACAAAGCCTCAATATTTTGACTATTCCAACATCTAAAACGTCCTTTTAAAAGCAACCAAAGTCTATCTAACTTTGCACCAAAAGAACGATTTCCACCTATTAAAGCGCCATGATGTTGTCTATATAATATTTGGGGAGTAGGGTCATAAAAGACAACGCCACCAACCCCTGTTACCAATTGATATATCCACCAATCATGAGATGGCACCGTTACCATGCCAACCGTTTCAAGAAGAAATTTTGCGGCGCGATTTATTACCATCGTATTTCCTCCTGCAATGCTTTGGACTAATGCATTACGGAAATCTCTAGGAAAAATAAAGAGGGGGGACGCCCCACAATCCCTCAAAGTCTCGGTGACATAAGCCGTTCTTCCGCAATATACATAAGGCAAATCGTCAATTCGTGAGTCAGTAATATTTTTTAATGCAACCTCTAGTTTTGTTGGCAACCAAACATCATCTTGGTCGCAAAAAGCGTAATTATCACATACAATTAATGGATCGCATGCAAGGGATAAAAAATTGGCGCAAAAACCTTTTTGGGGGCCACTACGGATTTTTAGGCGCGCCGAAGACCAACGCTTTTGATATGCCTCTAGTAGCTTTAGGGTGTCATCATCTGAACCGTCATCGCTCACATAAACAACCCAATTTGAGTGAGTCTGACTTTGAATCGAGTCTAGCTGTGCAGATAGAAACTTTTCCCCATTGTATGTGCAAAGCAATATGCCAACCAAAGGAAGCTCTAGGTAAGGCCCTTTATTTTTCAAATTACTCAATTATTCCAATTTAATTAGTTCAGATATTATGATTTTTTAGCATATTAAAATCATTTAAAGTACTGATTATAAATGATTTCTAACTCCAATAACCCATAGGAAATGCTAAAAAATATCTATGTTGTAGTTCGCGACAGGTAAAATCGATTCATGCATCCAAATACTCTTAATGACTATAAAATAAGGGTAAACCCTAATATCCAGAATATATATGTACTCCCTTTTTAGCGCCTTTTTTTTCTCCTTAATTGGGACTTTACTCATTATTCGCTACCAAAGCATACATTCGAGCTTTACGGGTGACCTTGATATTTCGGGTCCACAAAAATTCCACAGCGGCCCCATTCCCCGTATTGGAGGATTGTCAATTTTTCTTGCTGTCGTTCTTGGTAGCTTTATACGACTTTCACAGGCACATGAAAGTGGTATTTTCTTGCTTGTTTTGGTCTTGTGCGTAAGCCCAGCCTTTTTGGTTGGCCTAGCTGAAGATATATCCAAAAAAATGGGTATTGCACTTAGATTGTTAGTGACATCTATTTCTGCAGCTTTAATTGGCTACACATTTCAAGCATGGATTAGTAAGTTAGATATTTGGGGTTTAGATAGCCTAATTACTATAACCCCACCTCTTTCGATTTTCATAACAATCTTGGCGCTAAGTGGCCTGTCTAACGCCTACAACATTATTGATGGTTTTAATGGACTAGCAAGTATGGTTGGAATAATTGCACTCCTAGGAATTTCTTATGTTTGTTTTAGAGTCAACGATATTGAGTTGCTGATTGCAGGCCTCGTAATGATAGGGGCAATTAGCGGCTTTTTTATTTGGAATTATCCTCGAGGCCTTATTTTTCTTGGGGATGGCGGAGCTTACTTAATTGGTATGTGGGTAGGATCGTTATCCATCTTGCTAGTCTCAAGAAACCCAACTGTTTCACCATGGTTTGCACTGTTAATAAATGCGTATCCTATCTTTGAAACTCTTTTCTCAATATGGCGCAGAAAAGTACATCAAGGAAAAAATCCCGGGATGCCAGATGGCGCTCATTTTCATACTTTAATATATAGAAGAGTGATGCGCTGGGCTATTCCAAACTCTAGTTCTAAAAACAAATTTCCAAACAATCAAGTGTTTGGGAATGCTAAAACTTCTCCCTATCTTTGGATTCTATCTAGCTTTGCCACATTTCCAGCGGTGTTAGCATGGCAACATACGTGGATCCTTCAAGCATCTTTTGTTGTATTTTGCCTCAGCTATATTTGGCTATATAAATCAATAGTAAGATTCCAAACGCCAAAGTGGATTAATTAGCTTTATTAATCAATTCAATAGTCAAACCATCTATAGCAAATATTTTCGTGTAAATAGCTTGATTGTTGCAATCCAATAATCAAGTGTTGCAATAAATAATGAGGTTGTTTTATGTTGCATTTTGGCCCGCCTAACCTCTTTTAAGACATTAAAATTTATTTGGCTTATACCACCTCCAAGCATAACTGCCGTAACTCTATTAACGAAAGCGGTTTGTAAATCACTCTTAGGGCGAAGAAGCATCTCGTAATCTCCCGCAATTCGATAGCTTGAGTCAAACTTTCCATACCTATCAAATAATCGACGAGAATGAAGGGCGCCTACATGATTTGTGTTCATGTGGCGCTTAAATGTATCCCAACACCAAGCTGATCCAATAATTCTAGGTGATTTATCAAGAGATTCAATGATCACTTTACCGGATATGAAATCAGCATCTGGATTTGAAATTGCGCACTCGACTAGAGACAAAAGCCCTCCATCTACATATTTATCCCCTGCGCCTAAGAAAGCAATATATTTGCCATTCGCCAGTTCCAATCCTTTATTCCAAGCATCATATATTCCAGAATCTTTCTCAGAAATCCATCTAGTGACGGAATGCGCAGAATTTTTTAATACTTCAATTGTTCCATCCGTAGAGCCTCCGTCAACAATAACGTGCTCTACCATTACCCCTTTTAGACGTGAAACTTCATCAATAGTGACCAGCAAAGCATCTCTATCATTAAATGAGCTTGTAATGATGGTGATTAAAGGATTAGAAGGCATTTTTAAGTTGATTTTTACTTTGCCTCACAACATAAAAAAGAAGGGATATATCTAAAATTACTGGCATTAAAAAATAGCCATTAGCTCTGATAAATAATAAAACTAATATACACAGCCCGCCAGACGCTCTAGCTATAAAATAACTATTGTCCATTGAGGAATCTAATTCTGTTGGAAGAATCAGATAGGCAAAAATTGCCAAACAGGATTTACTGGCTAGATAGATAACCAAAATAATCCCAATAATGCCAAACTCAGCAATTAGTTTTGAGGCTAAAAAAGAGCCATCATTCCAATTTAGTACCCCTCCAGCCCATAAAAATATATGCTCAGAAAATCTTCCTATGTTTACAAAATCTCCACAGCCCATTTGATTAAATCCGAGACCCATACCATTTGTAACCATTAAGGTATCGTAAGCCTGAGACCAGCCATTCAACCAAACAATTGCAGAAGCATTTAATATTCCACTCGGATCGTCACGAGGAATGGCCAAAATAATTGCATAAATGCGATCAGTAAGAATATCAATATTTAGAACGTCAAGCTTAATTAAGATAATTAAACAAACGGTGAGCCCAGCAATAAGAATTGAAGATTGAATTTTCCGAGGATTGTGAATGAATTTTTTAGATAAAATAACAAAAACCAATAAGACGGTTCCCACTAAAAATGTTGCTGAATTGAAAAATAAGAAAACAAAGAGAATTAATAGCAAAGCAAGTAAATCAAATTGATTCTTAAAAATTCGATAGGCAATTATAGGTAAAAAGTACATAGCTACATGAGAGGGCTCTGTAAATAAACCAGAGGGTTTATTGAAATACCAAAAACTAGAAAGCAACCCAAAACCAAGTAACTGCGCAACTAGAAAAATAAATGAAACTATAAGAATTAAAGCAGAGATCCTAGAATCAGTAGCTATTAAAGATACATTAAGCTTAGGCCAATACACAATTAACAAGGCAGCAAGCAAAGTAGAGGCTATGCCTTTTAAAATAAGGCCACAGCTAGGCGCTAGGTATGCGGCAACTATTGACCATATAATAACAACGACAAAAAAGTAACCCCAATTACCAAAAAATTTTTCGTAATAAAGCCCATTAATTGGGATACCATGACTTAAAACCCCAATTAATAGAAAAGAGAGTAAAATACAAATCCCACTAGCACCAAATCCAAACAACATATTAGTGAATTGATCGCCAAGATAAGAGAGAAAATAAATCACTTCGGCCTAAGAAAAAACTGTGGAATTCTGGAGATTAATTTACGAGAAATGAATAAAGGAGCAAGAGGTATTTTTAAAGCATGCTTCTTACAAGCTCTATACGCTTCCAAATTAGCGGAAATGACTCCCAATAAACCTCTATTTGATATACCTCCAAGACGCATTTTTACCCATATCCTTGGAATATAGATAGATCTAATTTTATTAACACAAAGAAAGCGCAGCGTTAATTCAAAATCCGCCTGTCGTTGAAAAGATAAGTCAAATTTACCAAAACGCTCATATACATTTCTTCTGACAAAAAACGTAGGGTGGGCCGGCATCCAACCCCTTTCAAACATTCCTGATGAATAATTTGAAGACTTCCAATATCGAATTATTTTTACTCCATCCAATTGATCCACATACACCAAATCAGCATAACAAGCATCTATGTCTTGATTTGAAAAAATATCTGCCACCTGCTTAAGAATAGTTTCATCGACATAAACATCATCCGCATTTAATAAGCCAATTACATCACCGCTTGCCATTGAAATTCCTTTATTCATGGCATCGTATATTCCGCTATCGTGCTCACTTATTAACGTGTCTATACAGTTGAATTTTACATGGGACTGAATGATACCCAAAGTGCCGTCGGTAGACTGCCCGTCAATTATTAAGTACTCTATGTCAGGATATGTTTGCTGACATACAGAGTTGATTGTGTCTGCAATAGTGCGCTCAGAATTAAAGCAAACTGTAATAATTGATATTTTCATACAACCAATCTTATACACCCTGCTGCAAAATAAAATCAATCGCAACAATGCTAATTTCTTCCAAATCTATCGAAATCAATTTTTGTGTGTAGGCTCTCCGCTCATAAGACCATCTGTTTACTATTGCTATTCTCATAGTATTTTTTTATAAATATCTAAAGTTTTTTGAGCGGATTTATCCCAGGAAAAAACTTTAATTCTTTCCAAGCCTAACATTCTCAACTCTCTCATTCTCAAATCAGAAGAAAGCAGACTCTCAATAGTAATTCGCAGGGAGTTTTCATCTTTAGGGTCAAAATATTCACCCGCATTTCCCACCACCTCCGGAATGGAACTAGAGTGGCAACATATAACTGGACACTCATAACTCATTGCCTCCAAAGGGGGAATGCCAAATCCCTCATATAAGGACGGGTAAATAAAAATGGAAGCATTTTTATAAAACCACGCAAGAAGGTTATCATCGCCAAAAAATTGCAATACCTGCTCATGATTTAATCCTGCATTACGCATCTCCCGTAATTCATTGTCAGAAAAGACCTCCCCTCCAAAACAAATGAGTTGATAGTCAGATCTTAGGATATCTGAAGCAGCATAAGCCTTGAGTAGAGCACAAAAGTTTTTGTAACCACCTCGATGGCCAACATATAGCAAAAAGTTTTTCTTAATATTTTTATTATTAAATGATTTTTGATCAAACTCTTGTGCCCCTCTAAAACCCAGGTGAACTACAGAAACTTTATCAGGGTTTAGGTTGAGTAAGTCTATGGCATCGCGCTTGGTAGACTCAGAAATACATATAATATGATCAGCTCGACTAGCAGCCAAAGCTTTATATTGTGCAGTTTTATCGAACGATTTAAAATCATTTGGAAACTTTTCATGAATCATGTCATATATTGTTAAGACACGTTTTGCCTTTTTTGAACCCAATCCCACTGGGAAATAATATGTTTCATGAATTATTCTTGGGGAATACAGTCTCAAAATAATATCGCCAATTGCAAGACCTAACAGACGAATGGCCAACTTCATCACCCCACGAAAATACCTTTGTATGAGCCTAGGGCAAGCAAATCCAATGACACCTTCCACAAGGTTTCTCAAGTGTGCATTGATATAAAAAGGGGCAACTATTGCAATAGAGACCTTGTTTATTTCATTTAAAGCTTTGGCTAACTCACAAAAATAGCGTGAAATTCCTCCATATTTTTGCGCCAAGAATATTTGTGGATCGAAAGCAACCTTAATCACCTCGCCCCCCCAAAAAATACTGGTGATCGGAAAATGTCAATGAAATAATTCGCTTCCTAACATAAAAGGAGATGAATGGGTTTAGCCTTCCTGTTAAAAATTTATACAAAAATGAATTTATTGGGCGGTATGAGAAACAATGGATGCCATTATTAGATTGAAAATGTAGGTCAAGTTTTTTAGCAATATATTTCAATGTTTTTGGGGTATAAAAGGAAATATGCTGCCCTTCATTGAATACGTAATACCACCATGATGGGTTTGGAACAACGCCATGATAAAGCTCTGTTGAAAAGATGATATTTTTACAACTATATTGTTTCATCATCTTCTTTAAAAAATCTACAGGCTTTTCAAGATGCTCTAAAACCTCAAATGCGGTTACCGCCTCAAATTTTTTTTGCACTCGATCCGCCTCAAATCCTTTAGCAAGAATATTTTCACAGTAAGGATCCGACCAGTAAAAATGAAAGCCATAATCCCGCATTAAGCGCGTTAACATGCCGTAGCCACCAGCAACGTCAAGATACGAATTATTTCTATTAAATATAAAATATAAAATTCCTGCGATTTTTTTTGCAATTGTATTATTTCTTTGCACTAACCCCGTATCTCCATCGATAATTGCGCTCTGATAAGCCTCATCAAGCCAATACGGCTCTTCAGTCTTGAGAAGCTCACATTCTTGACACTGCCAATAAGAAATTTCATATTTCTTCAATACTTTGGCATTAAATGCAAAACTGAGGACTGTACCGCATACAGGGCAATTACTCATCATGTGGCCTTATTAGACGAAATTTTCTTCATAATTTCTGGTAAATATAAAAATCCGTAAAAGTAGATATTAATTACCAAATAAATCAAAATTGTGGCTATCGGAATTCCCATTAAACCCAAATAATCCACCAAGAGAAATTTTAATGGCAGCACTAAAGCTATAAAGGAGCATACCACCACCATCTGCCTTTGAATAATGTTAGTTCCATTTAAAAACATAGCAAATGCATTTCCAGTTGATTCCAAAACTACCCAAATAGCGCATGTCAAAACTAAAGTTGAGGAGGCAATAATCTCACCATGCGTCCACTGATGAATGAGCCACTTATGAAAAATAAATATTAATCCAGATAATGTGACTGTTATCAAAAATGTAATGGTTAAACTTCTCATGAGGGTTTTTTTAATAAACCGCTTATCGCCACGGGCCTCCGCATCTGCATAAGCCCCCCATAAGGGAGCATTTAGAAGGGCTACCGCTTGACTTACAAACTGGAAGAGGCGTTGGACAATCGCAAAGATAGCCACTTGTGCCACCCCCAGGGTACTAGAAATAATCAGGCTATCAGCACCCCATCCAACTATAACGCCCAATTGAAGAATTAAAAAGAGACCAGCATTTTTATATAAAAATGGGTACTCCAACTTCATAAGCCTTTGGATTTGATGAAATGAAAATAACTTACGATTTATTAAAATTTTGAGAAGATATAAATTAATAAGGGACTGAAAACCTAAAACTGTAAATAGAAGGGTTGGAATCCCTGCTTGAAAATAAGTTGCTATCCATAATCCAATGCATGAAATAAACATACCAATAGCTGACACTACATGGCTTATATACGCTTGCTGCATTCCGGCAAATACTCGCTGTAATCCATTCGAGAAAATATTGACACCGAATAAAATACCGAAGCAAATCGCTGTAAGATGCACCTCTACAATCAAGGCACTTTCCGCTTTCGGGACTAGCATACGCCAAGGGAATATGGCGCCTATCATCGCAAGAATAGAACTTACAACAAATGCGATGATTGCTAAGATTGCTAGGCCGCCACTGATTGTTTCTTGCAACAATTGAGAGTTATCTTGGGCTGCACGCTGTGCCACATGATTTGTAAGCGCATTACCAACGCCCAAATCCAAAAAACTCAGCAAAGTCACAAAACTAAGTACGAGCATCCATATGCCAAAACGCTCAACATTAAGATAATCCACAGTCAAACTAACGCTCAGAAGAATCAAGATAATGCCAATTGATTTACTAAATGCATTAGCCATGACAGAAATCAGAGCCAATCTGTAACGTTGTTGGTGTCGCCCATGCTCTGTGTTTGAATCAAATGATCCAAGTAAAAGCGGGATCAAGGATCTCAAAATACCCAAAGCATAATACTCTTAGAAATTACCATCACTTTAAGCCTCCTTTATGCTTAGCCAAATTTAAGCACTAGGCTCTACTAAGCATTTTGTGTAGAATTATTTTCCTGATTTTTGTGTACCAAGGTTAACCCACATGCCAAGGAGATCCAAAAAAGGAGCACAGAAAAAGGCACTGTTGCAGCAACCTCTGTAGTTGCCCACAAAATAAGATTAGAAATAAGAGTCCAAGAAACTAGAGATCTCCAAGGCTGTTGAGTCTCTTTGCTCTGCCAAATACTTAAAATTAGAGCCCCTAGAATACACACAACACCTGGAAAACCAAGTCCCAAAAGAAGATCTAACCAGCCGCTGTGACTGTGGCTCAAGTTTTGACTTGCTTCCGGCCATTTAGCTTGAGCCATTCTTTTAAAAGAGTCCTCTACTAATCCATAACCCAAGGGGTCTATTACAGCTAACTGCACTCCTGCCTTCAGCCAAGCTGCGCGCTCATAGTTAGTAATTGAGACCATTTTTCCGAACTCATTATTAGGGTAGCCTTGCTCACCTGCATATTTCCATTGGGGATATTGCTCAAGCTCAAAACCTACACGAGTGTCTGCAATAAGCGTTCCCCAAGACTCATTCTTTTGTAAATGCGGGTAAATCACTGTGACCACGCCAAGCACTATCAAAGCTAAAAAAAGTGCTTTATGCCAAAGTTTGACTGAAGATACCTTAAATATAAATAGAAATAAAAATAATGCAATGCATAGAGCTGCATAGGCAATTCCATTTTTAGTATTTTGCATATAAAAAAGAAATAGTATTGCCCCAATCACTAATAAATATAAACATATTGCTAGGCACTGACTAAGTCGCAGGCGAAGCTGCAAAGCAAATAGACTATAAATTTGTCCTAAAGATAGCGCCAAGACAGGCAAGCAAAAGGCAATGTAATCAGTTTTGGGTATGTAGTATGCTGAAATACGATTGGAATTAATTCTTAAAAAATCCGGAGCAGCAATACCCAACGCAGGACCATAGATTGTCAGCACATATTTAAGCAAATAGATCAGTAAAGGCATACAGAGACCAAGATAAATCATGGGCCAATAAGGCGATCTTTGACCTCTATTTCCAGAAGTAGAGTGAGAGACGCTTAAAAGCGATATGCCTAAACCCAGCGCAAAAATAGCACCTAATCCCGCATACTTCCAAATGCGCTTTAACTCCATTAGCTGCTCAGGATAATCTTGTGACAAAAAAAAGAGATGAAAAAGGACCCACCCAAACAGAGCAACTATCAACCATAATGGCGCAGTTCTTTTTTGAAAGAAATGCCTGCGATACTGGTAAATAGGATAAAGCGCTATTACGGCGCCACCAATTAATAAGATTCTGCGAAAATAAAATAGCTCATAAATCATCCAAATTGCATAAAGTCCGGCAAAGGTAATGCATTGAGCCCAAATCAAAGCCGCTGGAATATGGATTTTATTTTGGTCTGACATGCTTAAGGATATGGCTTATCAATTCCGAGGTTTTTTAGAGTATTTGCTTTGGTAAATAGTCACTCATAGCTGAGCACTAATCAAAACTGCGAGCCTAGCTACAAAATACGCAAAGTCAGTGGCAACCTCTTGTTAATTAACCATTATTTGTATCCAAAACTTACGTGCACAACACCAATAGGTAGTATTAAGCGAGTCTATGCTGATATTATCGCTCAATATTCATTTAAGATTCACCTCAAACCATCAATAAAGCTCCGGAATAAAGAATGCTCCATAGACCCTTATTCCGTATATTGGGACAGATTCTCAAGCGATATGATCGTCGTAAACTCGCCTCAAAATACTGATGGGCGAGAGTTTTGACTATTCCATTAAAAACGCAAGCTTTATTAATAGTTGGTCCATTATGTTTAGCTGTGACATCCGCCCCGAAAGCCCGCAGCTTAGTGCCCATAGCCCCATCTACATAAACAGCATAGCCTCGGAAACAACTAACCACAACCGATTAAACCCCCAAGATACGCTCTCTATTTATGTCTCAAGTGATCAAATCGTCATATTTACGAATGAGGTTCTGGGACAACTTACCAAGCCATTTATCCTAGTTTCCGGCGATAGCGATCTACCTATTAACCTGAGTACCCTTGGGAGCAGCTTAGATATCTTGCTTAACTCTCCCTTGTTAGTAATCTGGTTTGCGCAAAATAGAGATTTTGATCACCCCAAACTGCGTTCCCTGCCCATCGGAATCAATATTCATAACCAATGGACCAACCCCTTGCAATGGGGTGGTGGGTTTATCTTGCCTGCTTTCCAGGAATTACAACTCAGAACTATTGCAGAATCAGCCAAGCCTTTTGTTGAGAGAGAAGCTAAAGCTTTTTGCAATTGGCACTTTTCGCTAGATAGAGCAGATCGCAGAGAGTGCGCAGAAATACTGGATAGGTCGGTTTGCTATTTTCAGGAGCAACCTATACCTATGGCAGATACTTGGGAATTACAATCACAATTCCAATTTGTATTAAGTCCTCATGGAGCGGGACTAGACTGTCACCGCACTTGGGAAGCCTTGCTACTTGGCTGCATTCCTATTATCAAAAAAGCGAAGATGAATGATCTCTTTGAAGACCTACCATTCATTGAAGTGGAAGACTGGGGGCAGATCAATCAGGCTTTTTTAGATGATGCTAAAAAGCAACTGAGCCAAAAAACCTTCAATCAAGAAAAACTTCTGATGCGTTACTGGAAGAAGCAAATCAAAACCCCAGTACGTTTTAAGCCCAACTAATTAGCCATTAAACAAAAATACTTTTATGCCGTTATCACACTTTTATCCCCAAAGAGATAGTCGTGGTGACTAAGTTGCTCAATTAATTCATAGTCATATTGTTGTAGATAGCTTTTTAATTTCTCCAAATCCTGACATTCAATACACATATATTGAAAACGGAATTTGGAGTGGTCTACGCCTTTAAGCACCTCTATTTCTACCCCTTCAACATCCAGAGATAAAAAATCAATCTTCTGCGGTGCTTTAGCCTCGATCAGAATTTGATTCAAGGTTTTTGCAACAGCCCCAAAGCTAAATACCCGCTCATCCTCCTCTAAGAACTGGACTCCAGTATTGGCATGAGAAATAGGATCTTTTATATCTGACTCCAAGCCTAGGGAGCTCGTCATCAAGTTCGAAAACAGAATCTCTACGAAATGATCTTTGTAGTCAAAAGAGACACAGGCATTACAAGCGATGTAGTTGTCTTTTGACCGATGGGATAAGCATTTCAGATAATTATGTGGGGTGGGCTCGACTAGAACGCCCGTCCAATTTTTATGTCGCTCAAAATAGAGAGTATTCGATTGACTGATGCCATCATTAGCACCTAACTCAACATAAAAGCCATTCTCTTGAGGCAAATAGCATTCAATCTTTTGATCTAAGCCATGAATACTGTAATAGTGTTTTTTATTTCTATTTCTGAATTTTTTAAAATAAGTTCCAATACCCCACAATAAAGGCGGAGTGATTTGCTTCATAAAACCACGAATTGGTTTTGACATTTGTTAAAAGGACTTAGCTCTAACGCTTGATGAATTCAGAGTAGGCTTCGCTTAAGCCCTCTTCTAAATTTACTCTTGGGATCCAACCTAATTTATTTAGACGCTCTGAACTCATCCATTTTCTTGGAGAGCCATCTGGCTTACTAGGATCAAAACTCACTTTTCCTTGATAGCCAGTTGCTTTTGCTACAGCTGTTGCTAATTCAGCAATGGTGACATCAGAACCAAAGCCTACATTTAAGTGACTTTGCATGAGTTCTGTTTGACTATCGTAAATTTGCTTATCTAAGTGCATCACAAACACGGATGCTGCTGCCATGTCATCTACATACAGAAATTCTCTTCTTGGAGTTCCTGTTCCCCAGATGACCACTTCGGGGGCATTGGCAACTTTAGCCTCATGAAACCTTCTAATAAGTGCTGGAATCACATGACTATTTTCTGGGTGGTAGTTATCACCTGGGCCATAGAGATTGGTTGGCATCACTGAGCGGTAATCCACGCCATGCGATTGCCCATATTGACGGTTATAACTCTCACACATCTTGATGCCAGCAATTTTGGCAATGGCATAAGGCTCATTCGTTGGCTCGAGCTTACCAGTGAGCAATGCATCCTCACTCATCGGTTGAGGGGCTAGCTTTGGGTAAATGCAGCTTGAGCCCAAGAATAGGAGTTTTTTAACACCACTCAGAAAAGCTTGATGAATGACATTACTCTGCACCATCAAGTTGTCATAAATAAATTCAGCCGGATAGGTATTATTCGCATGAATGCCACCTACCTTGGCTGCTGCTAAATAGACTTGATCAGGCTTTTCAGTTTCAAAAAAGGATTTAACCGCTGCTTGATTGGTTAAATCTAATTGGCTATGCGTGCGAGTGACAATATTGGTAAATCCTTGAGCTTGAAGATTACGCACAATGGCTGAACCAACCATACCGCGGTGGCCAGCTACATAGATTTTTTGATTCAGATCGGCACTCATACTTTGGCTTATGTGTTTTCTTTTTTGTTTTTTATATTTCTTCTGGGCTTGTTTATATTTTTATATCTGTGTTTTTAATTCTCTTTACCAACTGCAACACTAAAGCCATGCTTACTAAGTAAAGCATGTTGTTTAGCTTGGTCTAAGTCATTGGCTACCATCTCTACAATCATTTCATCGAGAGTGATTTCTGGTACCCAGCCGAGTTTTTCTTTCGCTTTTGTTGGATCTCCTAAAAGCGTTTCTACTTCAGTTGGACGGTAGTAGCGTGGATCGATTTGTACGATGACATCACCGACTTTTAAGGCTGGGGCTTTATCGCCTTCAATACTGGCAACAATCGCTTTTTCATTCTCGGCGGTGCCTTCAAACTTGAGGGTGACACCTAATTGCTTAGCGCTACGAATGATAAATTCACGAACGGTGAACTGCACACCAGTGGCAATCACAAAGTCTTCTGGCTTATCTTGCTGGAGCATGAGCCATTGCATACGGACATAGTCTTTAGCGTGACCCCAGTCACGCAGCGCATCGATATTACCCATGAACAGGCATTTCTCAAGGCCTTGAGCAATATTAGCTAGGCCACGAGTCACTTTTCTGGTCACAAAGGTCTCACCACGACGCTTAGACTCATGATTAAAGAGGATGCCATTACATGCATAGATGCCATAAGCTTCACGGTAGTTCACGGTGATCCAGTAGGCGTACATCTTGGCTACGGCGTAAGGACTGCGTGGGTAGAATGGAGTGGTTTCTTTTTGGGGGATTTCTTGCACTAAACCATAGAGCTCAGAAGTAGAGGCCTGATAAAAGCGGGTTTTCTTCTCAAGGCCCAAAATTCGAATAGCCTCTAACATCCGAAGTGGACCCATGGCATCGACATCAGCGGTGTACTCAGGAGATTCAAAAGAAACCGCTACGTGTGATTGAGCACCTAGGTTGTAAATCTCATCGGGCTGACATTCTTGAATAATACGGACTAAGTTACTCGTATCAGTTAAGTCGCCGTAATGAAGAATCAAATCTGGGTGATTAACATGGGGATCTTGATACAGGTGATCAATCCGCTCCGTATTAAAAGAAGAGGCGCGGCGCTTGATACCATGAACAATGTAACCTTTTTCTAATAAGAACTCAGCTAGGTAAGAACCATCTTGGCCGGTGATGCCGGTAATTAATGCGACTTTTTGCTTACTCATCGTTTAACTCTCTATATTTAAATCTCTATTTCAATCTCTATTTGCACTAAGCTAAATTCACTTTTGCCTTGGTTTTTACCTTAGCTACGACCATAAGTATCTTCAAAACGCACAATATCATCCTCGCCTAGATAACTACCAGACTGCACTTCAATAATTTCGAGCGGTGTTTTTCCGGGGTTCGCAAGACGGTGAGTTTGCCCTTGCGGAATATAAGTGCTTTGATTTTCTGTGAGCATGATGACTTGATCACCATTAGTAATTTCTGCCACGCCTTTAACCACAATCCAGTGCTCTGCTCTGTGGTGGTGCATTTGCAATGACAAACTAGCCCCTGGTTTTACCTGAATCCGCTTTACCTTAAAACGCTCTCCTTCATCCACACTGTCATACCAACCCCAAGGCCTGGCGACCTTGCGATGCAGATTCTTTTCTTCACGCTTTTGGACATCTAATTGCTTAACAATGTGTTTAACATCTTGACTGTTTGCCCTATCGGCAACCATGACCGCATCCGCGGTCTCAATAATGATGAGGTTCTCTACACCTACTGCACTCACAAGGCGACTACTAGCATGTATCAATGAATTGCTGGTATTGGTGAGTAAAGTATCGCCAGAAGTAACATTGCCTTGGCCGTCTTGCTGGCCTACTTGCCAGACTGCATCCCATGCGCCTAAGTCATTCCAGCCCGCATCTAATTCAACCATCTTGATGGGGTATTTACTGCCGGGGCATTTCTCGATTACGGCGTAGTCAATTGACTCGCTGGGAATGGTATTAAAGATTTCTTTATCAGGGCGAATAAAAGTAGCGTCGCCCGAATGATCCTCAGCTTTACCAACCCACGCAGTCTCAGTCGCACCAAAAATATCAGAGCGAAACTCTTTTATGGCAGCTAACCAAACACTAGCTTTTAGCACAAACATTCCGCCATTCCAAAAGTAGCTGCCTTCTTCTAAATACTGTTTAGCGGTTTGTGCATCTGGCTTTTCGACAAAGCGCTCAACTACAAAAGCTGCGCCTTTTTGTTGCGCCGTTTCATGATTGACTTCTTGCTTCGTCTTGATATAGCCATAACCAGTTTCTGGAGCAGTAGGAGTAATCCCTAAAATAGCAATTGCACCTGATTGAGCGATTTCAATACTTTTTGCTAAGGCTTTTGTAAATGCTGCCGGATTGGTAACGGTTTGATCTGCAGGCGTTACCACCAAAATTGGGTCATTAGTAGAGTCAGTACTAGTTCCTTGCATCTGAACTTTTACCTGAGCTTTCGCCAGACCTTGCGCATATAAAGCAGCCAAAGTTAATGCAGGAGCTGTGTTTCTACCTGTGGGCTCAAGCAATAAAGTGGCATCAAGATTTTTGTATTGACTCTTAAGTTCGCGCAATTGATCAAGCGCTAAAAAACGATGGTCTTCGTTGGTAACAATGACTGTTTTACCTAAAGCAATGTTTTTTGAATTCTCTTTGCCTGCCACCTCATGAATACGGCCAATAGCCTGCTGAAAGAGACTTTGATTAGAGCCATCACCAGAGAGCACTAGAAATTGCTTCGGAAAACCGGAGCGAGAAAGTGGCCACAGACGAGTTCCAGAGCCGCCGCACAAAATCACGGGAATTATTTGAGACGATTGAAGGGCTAGCGTACTATTACTCACAGATTATGTATTTTGACCAAATAAATGACATTGTAAGGCCCAATACCCACTGCACTGACCTAACAGGGCTAGCCCAATTTAACCGCCTATTCCATGCCTAGCCCCAAACCTCAAAGCTACGTCACCACAGTACCGATCTATAAAAAGCAATTATCTAAGTCGGAGGCCTCCTCCTTGCTGCAATTGCGTCTGTTGGGGGTGCAAAACGTCACCCTAGTTTGCCCCGAGAACTTAGACCTTTCGGCATACCTAGCCTTATGGCCAGAAATCGGGATACAACGCTTTGCGCCGCAGCATTTTGTCAGCGTCCAAAGCTATAACGATTTAGTCATCAGTCCCACTTTTTACACCCCTTTTGCCAGTCAATATGACTATCTGCTAATTTGTCAGTTAGACGCCTTTTTGCTCAGCAACCAAATTCAGGAGTTTTGCGACCAAGGTTATGACTACTATGGGGCTCCCTGGAAACTAGGCTTTCCGCAATATCGGTTCCTAATAAACCGCTGGCCCATTCAGATTGGTGCCAAGCGCTTTCATGTGGGCAATGGTGGACTTTCATTACGCAAGATTGATAGCACTCTCAATTTGCTGGAACGTAAAGCGGGTCATATTAGTAAAACCTACTTGATGGAAGATGCCTTCTTTGGGTACTGGGGATCTGTAGATCCAGACTTTCAAGCATGCCCGCCATTAATAGCAGCTAAGTTTGCCCTAGAGATGGATCCTGAATATTGGATGGGCCAAACTGGGACTTTACCGATGGGCTTGCATGGATTTGAAGTCTGGCACAAAGATTTTTATCATTCAGTATTACAAGAGAGCTATCAAAAGCTACACGAAACCTACCCACAACTCAACCATATCTAGGAGATAACATGAGTAACACACCAAAAATTAATGTGCGTAATTCAGTAGTCGAGTGCGCCCAGTCACTCAAAAAAGAGAATGCGGGGAAATATCACAACTACGGCATCAAAGACTGTATCGCCTCTATTGCCGCCACAAAAATGAAGTAAGCCAAAACCTGAGAAATAAAAAAGGACTACTGCATTTCACAGTAGTCCTTTTTTTAATTGTCGAAATGTATCGAGCAATACAAATTTACTGATTTGCTAACTTTGCTAACTTAAGCCTTCTTAGCCCAAGCACTGCAATGCCCTTTTGCGGATACTTGCTTACCAGCAAAGAGGGAGCAACCACCTGCAGCTGAATCTGGTTTACCTTGGTAGAGGGCGCAATTGGCGCAATTCTTACCAGCTTCTTTAGATACAGCAACATACTTCAAAGCTTTCGCTTGTGGGTCAGCTTCTGAAACCATTGCTTGAGCTTGAACTTTACCGTTCAATGCCAAAGTGCAGGCACCAGCGGCGGACAAAATCATAAATTGGCGACGACTATTTTTCATGGGTTCTCCAAAAAGGTAAAACAGCAAATAATGTGAATGGGTACTTAAAAACAAGCACTATTAAAACTAAGAGCGATCATAGTGGAGAAGATTTAGTATTGCTTGATACCACATAAGTTACTGATTTATATGGAAATATAGATGAGAATTATTCTCATAAAATACTAATTTGCGGACTAGCTTATTGCCAACCCTTGAGCTTCATGCAATTGACCCACTGCCTTATGTGAACGCCTGAACCCACCTCTGGGTAATCCTCTTTGCATTCTTTGAGATCTTTTTTATAGGTCGCTTGATTATTTTTAGCAGGATCCTGATTTTCAGAGGGGAAACTGACACAAGCAAAGAGTACCGACAGTAATGCGCCAGTCAAAGCTACTTTGATTGCCTGAAACTTTTTAAACGCACTCATCTACCGCCCTTGCTAGATAACTTCATGTAGGCGCCATGATCACCACAAGCACGATTAAATGCCACCGCTGCAAGAGTATCTTTTGCCCCAAGCACACCATTTGATTTATCAACACTGATTTGAGGATTTATTGCATATGAATTACTTTGACAATTTGCCGTAAAGACATAATCCGCTTGCTTAGGAAAATCCTTTTCCAATAAGTAAGAACTGAATCTCAATTGACGAATATCTTTTTTGGCATCAATGATGGCTATCTCATTATTAATAACTTCATAAAAAATTGGTGGTTTTGGGGTTGATGATTTCTCAATATCTAATTTCTCAGATTTCACTATTGGTAGCGCCTGCTTTGGCTGCTTACCTTCAGAGTTCATCAGCACTTCTTTTTGAGTTTCACGCATGACCATTGGGGCATCTTGATACAAGAAGTAATTGATGTTTTGATCATCGATAAACTTTCTTCCGCATAGGCGAGTACGGACATAAGCCATGGCTGTTCTAGGGGCAATCTTGACCCAGCCAGAACCGTTTACCGGCTTAATATCACCCACTAAAGGCCCTTTGGAAACAATATTTTGAGTATAAAAAGTTTCTGACCACTGATTGCTACTAAAACAATCGATCTTTTGACGATAGGGTCCAACCATAGTGGCGTTGTAGGGTGCGAGTGTATTTTTCTCCCTTGGAGAAAAGTAGGCGTCATAAGAAATGATGCCATCCTCATCCTCACTTAAAGTGTAGGGATCGTAAAACCAAATCTTTGACTTAGACTCCGCTAGCAAAATCCAAGTGCGACTCTCATAATCCTTTTGATTCAAGGGGGGAATGTAAAAGAATGGCGACTCTACTTCTTCATTCATTACCTTTTGATAATCCTGACGCGATGGGCCGGAGGTACAGCCCATAAGCGCTACGACAAGAAGAATAAAAAGTTTATTCATTAGCCTATTTTCGGTCAATCAGGGCCAAGAACTCACGACGCAAATTAAAGTCTTTTAAGAAGGCGCCGCGCATCACGCTATTAATCATTTTAGAGTCGCGATCTTTCACCCCGCGCCATTGCATACAAAAGTGATCGGCATCCATCACGACAGCTACACCAATAGGTCTAATCTTTTTCTCTAGCATGTCAGCCAATTCCACTACCGCTTCTTCTTGGATCTGCGGACGGCACATGACCCACTCAGTTAAGCGCGAGTATTTGGAAAGACCAATCAAAGCAGACTCTTCACTTGGCAATACACCAATCCAAATACGACCCATGATGGGACATAAGTGATGTGAGCAGGCACTACGAACGGTAATGGGCCCAATAATCATGAGCTCATTTAAACGGCTCACATTCGGAAACTTCGTTAGGGCTGGCTGATCTACATAGCGGCCATTAAACACTTCTTGGACATACATTTTCGCCACACGACGACTCGTATTTTGAGTGTTGTGATCGTTTTTAGTGTCGATCACGAGACTTTCTAAAACAGCCTGCATCTTTTCTGCAACCTCATCTACTAAACCCTCCAACTCACCTGGCTTAATAAACGCAGAAATATTGTCATTGGCGTGAAAGCGTGCTTTTTGCGCTTCAATACGACGACGAATCACTACAGATAAAGGAGTTCCGCTTTCGTCTTTTGCTCTACTAGATTTAACGGTAGGCTTAGAGGCGGGGATTTTGCTAGCTATTTTTTTTGCAGACATATTCTTTATGACTCGTTTTGGGGTTGGTATAAATACTTTGGGTTAATCAGCATTTTTTAAAACGCTCTTAAATCAACCACTCCTCTACTTGAAGATTGGCAATACGATGAAACTCACGTGCATTATTGGTTATTAAACTACTAGATTCTGATAGGGCATGGGCAGCAATCATCAAATCCATACCGCCGATCGCTTGGCCAATTTTCTCAAGCTCAGAACGAATCTGAGCATAATGATGGGTTGCTTCTATTGGCCAGGGGCGAATTTCAAAACCATCTAGCCATGCTTCTATTGCGGCGCTAAAACGTGGTTCAGCTAATTTTGCCGCTCCAAACCTCAGTTCTGCAGCAACAATGGCAGACAACCAAACCTCGTCATGCTCCAGGCTAGCAAAGCGCTCCAACATTTTTTCTGGATGCCGACGCAATATATAACTACAAATATTGGTATCAAAAGTTTTTTGTTTTTTGACCAATCTAAGTCCAGTCGCGCTCTTGCGCTGGCAGGTCATCTCGATGCTCTAAAAAACTGTCCGGGAGGGGGTCAGCATGTTGATAAAAGGAATTGAGCCACTGACCCAAATTATGCGCCTTCTCATCATCTGCCGTAACCCAAAGCGCATTGCCCACCTGCTCTATACGGACTTGCTTAGACTGAAAGCGTAGCTTGGCAGGCAAGCGAATTGCTTGACTGCGCCCACTCATAAATAACTTAGCAATACTTGTCATAAGAGCCTCCAAACAGCTGGATTATATTGTAATATAGCAATGATATATTACATCAAAGATTATGGCAAGCCGCCCTAATAAGCCTTTAAATCTGGAAGAACAAGGCAACTACACAAATGATGCCAAATAGCCAAACAATCGATCTTGTAGTTGGCCAATTAGCCGCGTAGCTGATAAGGTAAGCGATACGCGCAAGTACAAATCCCATTGCGAGCAAATCAATTCTGTCTTGTGGAGCATGCGCTATAGAGGCAACGATTACGGCCGCAAAGAAGAATGGCAAAGACTCAAATAAGTTTGCTTGCGCAGCATTGGCGCGCGCCCTAAAGCCTGTTTGCTTGGCTAGCCATTGTCTTGGCATGCCGTTGTCGTATCCCTCAAAGCCTTTTTTGGCAATACCAGTAGCAACGTAAGGAAGTAGCCCCATAAAGAGAATGCACGCATAAGCAATAGTCATGTTGGCCTTGTTAAAGTGGTGTGAGGTGAATAGAGGTTTAGTAAAGTAAATTTATTGTGAGGTCTTCTCACTGTTATTGCTGCCATTACTATCCTTGCTACCCTTGCTACCCTTGCTACCAATGCGACTCTCAGTGCCATTAAGCAAATTTTGAATATTGCTACGATGGCGCCAAATCAGCAGCAAGCAAACAATTAGTAGTGCAAGTCCCATTGGTTGGAAGCCAAACAAGAAAACAAAATAGATTGGGCCAAATATCGCAGCAGCTAAAGCCGCTAGAGATGAGTAACGCATAAATCCAGCCACAATGATCCAAGTACTTAGCGTGGCTAATCCTAAAATCCAATTAATGCCAAACAAAATTCCGCAAGAAGTAGCTACCCCTTTGCCACCCTTAAAGCCGTGAAATATCGGAAAGAGGTGACCCAAGAACACTGCGATCACCACGCCGCATAAAAGCCAAGAGTTCAGGGTAGAACTCAGGGAATCATCGCCCAGCAATACTCGAGCCAACATGACAGCAAAGTAACCCTTAAGAGCATCGCCGATGAGGGTCAATACGGCAGCCAATTTATTGCCGGTGCGCAACACATTGGTTGCTCCGGGATTGCCCGAGCCATAAGAATGAGGATCTGGTAAGCGCATGCATTTGCTAACCACTACCGCAAAGGAAATCGAGCCAATGAGATAGGCAATCGGAATGATCAAAAGATCTAAGGTAAGTTCCATACCGCTATCTTAAACACTTGTAGAAACAAACAAGCTGGAAGCTCAGGAACCGCGAGGATGGTGCTGTTGATGGATGGATTTAAGTCTTTCCCTAGCCACATGGGTATAGATTTGGGTAGTAGAGATGTCTGCGTGCCCCAATAGGAGCTGTACCACCCTCAAATCCGCTCCATGGTTGAGTAAATGGGTAGCAAAAGCATGGCGTAAGGTATGTGGTGACAACGCTACTGAAATATTTGCCACTGTTGCATAGCGCTTAATCAGTGCCCAGAATGCCTGACGGGTTAAACCAGTCCCGGTATGACGCCCTACAAATACCGCATCCGTAGTTTTACCTTCCAATAAAGGTGTGCGCGCTTCTGCCAAATAGCGTCGCAACCACTGGCCTGCTTCGCCACCAAAAGGTACTAAGCGCTCCTTACCACCTTTACCATTCACAACACGCACCACGCCTTCATTCAAACCAAGGGCAACGGTCTTCAAAGAAACAATCTCCGATACACGTAAGCCACTGGCATACATCAGCTCCAACATCGTCCGATCACGAAGACCCAAGGGAGTTTCAATATCAGGGGCATTAAGTAATGCAGTGACTTGGTCTTCACTCAAGGTTTTCGGAAAGCGAAGCGCTTGTTTAGCTGCTCGCAATCCAATGCAGGGATCGCTCTTCACTAAATTAATGCGGAGAGCGTGACGGTAGAAGCGTTTAAATACTGTCAGACGCCGATTTGCGGTTGTCGCCTTATCAGCACGTCGATGCGCGATATAGGCTGTGAGATCTTTTTCGGTAACACCGTAAAGATCTGTGCCAGATTTCTGATAAAGCCACTGGGCTAATAAGAGCAGGTCTCTGCGGTATGCCAAGAGACTATTTTGCGCCAGACCATCTTCCAGCCAGCAAGCATCGCAGAAGCGCTCAATAGCTTCTTGGCTTGTGGGCGCCATCTGAGTTTTAATATTTTCTGAATTCGGCATTTAAAAAGGTCAGCGCCAATATCTGCCAACTACTTAGTCGCTTCCTCTAACTTCTCGGCAATCCATATCTTCATTAGAGATTGATAGGGCACATCAAGCTTGTTAGCTTGCAACTTAATATTTTCCAAAATACTCTGGGATAAGCGAAGCGATATTGAAGTTGTCGTTGGCTTCAGATTCGGCATTGTGACTCTTACAGCCTTTGACAAATCAAAATATTCTGAAGAATCGTTCTTTTCCCAGAAGTCGCGCTCTTCTTTTTCACTCTTAAATTTTGGAATTTTATTTTTTGGAATTTTATTACTAGGCTTTTTCATAGAATGCCCCCTCTTTCTTACTCATTGGCCTTGCTGAAACTACCCTAATCAGGGTCGCACTTTTTCTCAGGGTAAAAACTACGGACAAAAATTCACCTGTCGAGGTAATGCCGAGAGCTAAATAACGTTGCTCATCTTCGCTATGCTTCTCATCACCAGAAACCAACAGGGGCTGATTAAAGAAAATTTCTTCTGCCTCTCCTTGGGTTACACCTTGCTTATCTTGGCTCTTGTAAGCATTTCCAGCATCCCACTGGAATCCAGTAATTCGATGAAAGTCTATCATGCATGTATATTATCATAATATACATGCACCTAGAAAGCAAGGGGCTTCTTACCCCTACCTACAACATCACTTTAGTCACGGAAATTGTTAAAGCCTAATGGCGCTTCAGTGACTTCTTTTTTCAGCAGGGCCATGGTTTCTTGCAGATCATCACGCTTGGCACCAGTGACACGTACTGCATCACCCTGAATACTGGCTTGCACTTTGAGTTTGCTGTCTTTGATGATGCGCACTACTTTTTTAGCTAGCTCTGAAGTAATACCCTTTTGAATCTTCATGGTTTGTTTGCGCTTATCGCTACCAATCGTTTCTGTTTTGTCATCCTTGAGATAACGTACATCTACATTGCGCTTGGCCATTTTGCCAATCAGCACATCGCGTACTTGACCTAATTTAAAGTCGTCATCACCAAACAAAATTAAAGTTTCATCTTTTTGCTCTACACGGCTATCGGAGCCCTTGAAGTCAAAGCGGTTGCTGATTTCTTTATTGGATTGCTCGATGGCATTTTTGAGCTCAACCATATCTGGTTCGCATACAACGTCAAATGTTGGCATTTTTACTCCCTATCTTTTCTGGTAAATATTCAAGCAATCTTCATATTTTCTAGATATTTTGCTCACTCTTGCAAGTTTTGCACCCAAAAAAATGTGTACTAGATTCTTTTACGAATAAGATTGTGGCATGAACCGTGCTCAAAATGCGCCTCTGCCAGCAAAATCAATTCCTAACCTGGGCTTGAAGCAGCGCAATACCTTTGGCTTTGATGCTAATGCAGAGCTAGCCTACGAAATTACCGCGCCCGAGCAAATCCCCGAAGTCATCTCGGACATTCAAGAGCAAAAACTAGCATGGCGTGTTTTAGGTGGAGGCAGCAATGTCATTCTCCCCAGCAAGCTAGCAGGAGCCACTCTCCTCATGAATATCGCCGGACAAGAAATTATTTCTAGCGATACGAATGATACGAATGCCACCCTTTTAGCCGTGGGTGGCGGCGTAAATTGGCATGAACTCGTTGCTTGGACTCTAGAGAATGATTTACCGGGTTTAGAGAACTTAGCCCTCATCCCCGGAACCGTTGGAGCAGCACCAATCCAAAACATCGGGGCTTACGGTGTTGAGATCGCAGATTACATCGACCGAATCGAAGCCTTTGATACCAAAGACCATACCTTTGTCACCCTCAAAAAAGAAGCCTGCCACTTTGCTTATCGCGATAGCTACTTTAAGCAAAATCCCCAGCGCTTTATTGTGACAAAGGTTGTTTTTAGCATTCCTAAAAAATGGCAGGCTCGGATTCATTACGCAGATTTGGCAAAGCAATTTTCTGACAACTCGAATCCCACTCCAGAAGAAATTTTCCTAGCAGTTTGTAAGATCCGCACACATAAACTTCCAGACCCAAAAGTGATCGGTAATGCGGGCAGTTTCTTTCAGAATCCGATTATTCCGAATGAACAATATGAAACCTTGCTCAAATCTCATGCTGACCTAGTCTCTTATCCAGATGCTCCGGGCAAACGAAAATTAGCAGCAGGTTGGCTGATTGACCAATGCGGTTTTAAGGGTCAACGTATGGGCTCAGTTGGTGTTTATGAAAACCAAGCGCTGGTACTAGTGAATCATGGTGGCGGCACTGCCCAAGATATTCTGGGTCTTGCTAAATGCATACAAGACAAAGTACGCGCAGAGTTTGGTGTGAGCTTGCAGATAGAGCCGAATATTCTATAAGTTGGATTGATTGCTATTGCAAATTAGGAAGATTTAGTAATTCTGGATATTGCTTTAGCAATGCAGTCTTGCCCTGGTTCAAACGCTTTACCCAACCAGGACCACGTGAAACTGCATCAATCCATGCACGTCTGATTAATCCACCATTGCCTTGATCAAACAGCACTTTGAAAATTGCTGCAGCTTGGCCCAAGTCTTTATTAGCCTTGACACGCTCATTAATGGGTCGCTCCCCATAAACAATAAGCTTATGTATGGCATAGCGCTCAGGAGCTGGAATATTTACAATGCACGCGCCCTCTATGGATAAAAGTACAGCCTGGGTAGTATCTTTTAAAGAAAACTCCATGAATTTGAGGCATTCAAGGGTCAAACCTAATTCAGGCAATACTACCGGCCCTCCACTTCGTGTTTGGGGTGTAACAAAGTCTAGACGTAGCTCGGGATCCTTGGGATTGCGATATTGTGCACCTGTTTTCCCTGAAAATTCAGTAATTGGCAGTAAACCCATCTCAAGCGAATTCAAAGCATCATGTACTGAAATTTTGACGTTTGCACCTAGTGCGATCGAAACATTTTTTCCTGCATGAGCAAAATCAACATCCATTGTTTTATTGGATGATAACCATTGCACCCCCAGCATATTACCCATAGCAAGAAATGCATGTGTACCAATTAATATTCCACCGGCACTAAAAAAACCATACTGACGCAAGCGATTAATGACGCGATAATGGTTTGTTAACGTAGATCCACAGCCGAGCGCTTCCGCTGATTGCGCTAGCCCTTTGATCCTCTTGGATTGATCGCCCGCCTTCAAGGCCTGATGTTGCTCAATGAGATCAGTCACCCGCTGATCTTCGGGGCCTACGTAAGCCATACGACCTATGCCATCAATATCACGATATCCATAATAAATATAGGTCTTGCCCTTTTGAACCTGCTTATGAAAAGCCCCGGGCAATTCTTTAAATTGATCAATATTTTGAATACGTAATTGATCCTGTAGCTCAGCATATGCTGTTTGCGCGGACAAGGAAAGTGGTTCGTATAGCTTGTTATTCATTTGGTTATTATACAGAAAATTATTTGTATAATAACTTAAGATTTATATGGCTTATAGGGTAATTTCTCCTAGATATAGACTCTTAATTAACATCTACTTAGAACCCTCATTTCGATATGGTTAAAAAGTTATAGATAATTGTGGGTAAGCTCAAACGAGGGCAAAAGTTAATCTCTCTTGAAAAATTTCATCCGAGAAGTAAGCCTCTTTATAAATAAGCCCTAGAAATATTAAGGTGTTTGTGTGGGCTCTAAGATTCGCTTTAGTTGGCGTATGAAATTAAGAATTGTGGGGGGTTATCGTTACCTCAGTAAAGCGCACCTCAGCGCTACCCTCGGCTAATTGAACTTGAAAAGTATTTTCCGCCTTCAACTCAGAAGGCTTTCGTACTGCTTGTAACGCTTCTTCATTTTTACTCATAATGACCGCATAACCACGCTCCAATGTGCGCTGGGGGTTGAGCGTCTCTAGCTGAGATTGATAATGCGATTGATTGCGTTTCCAACTTTCTACACGGACTAACCAAGCTTGGTTCAGACGCTGCTGCCATCCGTTGATTTGCTCACGCATGCGGTCTGGATTGGGTAGTGCATGACTTAAGCGAAGTGCCAATTGATCTAGGGTTTGCGCCTCACGCTCGACTCGTTGATTAATTCGTTGGAGTAATGCCTGCATGATGGCCTCTAACTCTTGCAGCATTTGGTCTCGGCGTGGTGCTGCTAGCTCTGCAGCGCCCGTTGGTGTTGGCGCACGCAAGTCCGCTACAAAGTCGGCGATCGTGAAATCTGTTTCATGTCCCACACCACTGACTACGGGTATTGGTGATTGCGCAATTGCGTAAGCGAGTTGCTCATCATTAAATGCCCAGAGATCTTCAATGCTGCCACCACCACGCACTAATAAAATCACATCCACTGCTTTTTCTTTTTCAGCCGCTTTAAGTGCAGCAATAATTCCAGCGGGTGCATCAGGTCCTTGTACTAGGGTGGGATAAATCACGACCGGAATATGTGGCGCTCTTCTAGCTAAGGTACTTAAGACATCCTTTAAGGCTGCCGCTTGTGGTGAAGTAATGATGCCAATCGATCTAGGATGTGTTGGGATCTCACGCTTCCGCTCATCGTCAAATAAACCTTCTTTAGCAAGTTTGGCTTTGAGCTTTAAAAAGGCTTCGTAGAGTCCGCCCATGCCAGCACGTCGCAGCGTTTGAATAGTGAGCTGGATATCTCCACGAGGTACATACATGCCCAGGCTGGCACTGACCTCAACCAAGTCTCCCGATTGCGGCATAAAACCTACTTGGCCATTGCGACCTCGGAACATCACGCACCGAATTTGGCCTTCTTCATCTTTTAATGAGAAGTACCAATGCCCGCTGTCATAAGCCTTAAAGTTAGAAATCTCCCCGCTGACCCAGACCGTATCAAAACGATCCTCCAAATAAGCAGCAATGGCGCGGTTTAGATCGCCAACACTCAGAATTTCCCTTGATGTTTCCGACATTTTTTCTCTTTATTTCCAAATCCATTAGGCTTGGGCGTCAATACATATCCACAGAACCCAATACGCCCTGGGTTTAATGCTCATAAGTAAGTATTTACTGACCCAAAACGTCTAATAAATCCAACACCGCTATACTAAGCCATTGATTTATATGAAAATTAATCAACTCTAGAAAAAGCAGTTATAGCTATTTATATCTGCTTTCACCATCAATCAAGGACTTACAGCACAAATCCAAAAAAGTTTTGCACAGAGTTATCCACAGGCAAGCTTTCCGAAACTGGCTTTTCAATTCAGCTAAAGTACTGAGCTTATGTACTCCATCTTACTATCCGCTGGCTGGCCCATTTGGCCCCTCCTCATTATTTCCATTTTGGGCTTAGCTATCGCCTTAGAGCGCAGCTGGTATCTCCGACAGATCCATGTTTTTCCCAAAAACTGCCTGGAAACCGTTTTTTCTCTAAGTAATCAGATGGTTAAGCCTCAAGCCGGTTCCTCGGTTAGTGATTTACAGATTTCTGAGTTAGCCCAACTCTCCCCAGCCAGCCCCTTGTTGGCCTGTGCGCTTAGAGAGAAATTGGCTGGCAATAGTGCCGATAGCGCTTTGGAGGAGCTACAAGCTACCGCTCAAAATACATGGCTCAAATTTGATCGCTATCTAGGCGCACTCGCTACGATTGCCACAATTGCGCCACTACTCGGTTTATTTGGCACGGTTGTAGGCATGATTGAGATCTTTGGCAGCCAAGGCGCCATTAATGGTGCAGCTGGTAGCCCTCAACAATTGGCTCACGGCATTTCTGTTGCTTTGTACAACACTGCTTTTGGTTTGTTGATTGCTATTCCGGCATTAGCTGCATGGCGTGGTTTACGAGCCATGGCAAATCAGCGCCAACGTGAATGCGAAGAATTTACGCGCCAGATTTTTAAGAAACTTTATCCAAACGCTTCCACTAAATGAGCTGGCTAGCAACACATTCTTCAGCCAAGAGAAAGTTTTCTTTAGGGAATATTGCAAACTCCGCTGAGCCGGAGATCAATCTCATTCCTTTTATTGATGTGTTGTTAGTAGTGCTGATCTTTTTAATGATCTCCACCACCTTCACGCGCTATCAAGAACTCGCTATTACTTTGCCAACTGCTAACGGCAACGAGAGTCAGGTAGAAGTAAAACAAATTCATATTGCTGTGAGTCGTGATGGCCGCTTTGCAATCAACGGCAAAGTCACTGATCGCTCTCAGCTCAGTAATGCATTGGCGCAATTAAGCGGGCAAGCTGACAGCAAGAAGGATTCTGGCAGCAACTTACAAGTCAACATTGATGCCGATGCACGAGCACCCCATCAAGCCGTAATGAGTGCTCTTGAAGCAGCACGAGATGCTAATCTCTCGAATATTGTCTTTAGTAGTCAAACCAAGAAATAAGTTTGATACAAGCAAAGTAAAGAAATCCAAGATACTTATTCATCATGTCATTTTCTTTTTTCCGTAAAGCACCCAAATTCTGGGAAAGACGTGGTCCGACGAGTTTAATCTTGTGGCCACTCTCCTGGCTTTATGGCCTAGTGTTGCATGCTCGTAAGCTCATTGCAGACACAGGGCTCATCAAACAAAAACCCGCGCCCGTTCCCGTCATCATCGTAGGCAATATTCGGGTGGGCGGCACCGGTAAAACACCCATCGTCATTGCCTTGGCACAACGCTTAGAACAACTTGGCTGGAATCCTGGAGTCATTACTAGAGGCTATGGCTCTTCTTCGCAGTTGACTCCTCTCCAAGTCAATAGTCACTCGGATCCAGCATTAGTGGGTGATGAACCAGTATTAATTGCTAAACGTACGCATGATCAATTTCCAATTTGGGTATTTCCGAAACGTCGGCAAAGTATTACAGCCCTCCTTAAAAAATCTCCCCATGTTGATGTCATCATTAGTGATGATGGTTTGCAACATAGTGGTTTGACACGTTGGCCTGCCCATGAAGGTGGTCGAGATATTGAATTAGTGGTGCGTGATGGACGTGCTGAAGGCAATCGCTTTTTACTTCCTGCAGGACCATTACGTGAACCAGCCACAAGAGAACGTGACGCAACTTTGTTTACTGCTAAAGCGAAAGATAGTGCTCACAAAATGGGTCAGCAAGACGAATACTTTTTAGGGCGTCGCGCATTTTCCTTGGCAGGGTATTTAGGCACTGCATACCATTTAATCAACCCAGAAAATACAAAGACGCTTGCACAAATTGCCGAGAGTTATTTGCCAAATAAGATTACTGCCGTTGCGGCACTTGGTAATCCACAACGCTTTTTTGACGATCTCCTAAAAGAAGGTATTGCAGGCAAACGCATTCCTTTGCCGGATCACGCCACGTATACCCCCGAGTTCTTTGAAAAGCTCAATGCCCAATGCATCCTCATTACCGAGAAAGATGCTGTGAAATGCGCGGGCATTCATGATGAGCGTATTTGGGTGGTGCCGATGTCGCTGATGCTGCCAGATAATTTTACCCAATGGCTGCAATCTATCCTACAAAGACCAGATCCTTATCGTTATACCTTGTAGCCTGCATATACTTGGCACTACACTGTGTTTTCAATTACTGAGACCTAATCACCTAGACTGAACTTCAAAATCATGGATAAACGACTGCTCGATATTTTGGTTTGCCCTTTATGTAAAAGCCAGTTACACCTGGATGCCAGCAAAGGTGAGCTCATTTGCAAAGCAGATCGCCTAGCCTATCCGATACGAGATGATGTGCCCGTTATGCTAGTTGAAGAAGCGCGCAGTCTGAGCACTGATGAGCTTGCTTAATTATCACTATCGACATCATTGACACTCTTATTCAATGGTAACAACTTCCAAAGCGCCTGATTTCTTAGTAGTGATTCCTGCAAGATTGGGATCCACCCGACTGCCGCGCAAACCCTTAGCAGATATTGGTGGCAAGCCAATGGTGGTTCGGGTTGCTGAACGTGCCAAACAATCACTAGCGCAAAGCGTTGTTGTGGCAACAGATTCAGAAGAGATACAAGCAGCTTGCGATGAACATCGTATTGAGTGTTTGCTAACTAGTGCAGATCACCTTACCGGAACGGATCGCCTTGCAGAGATTGCGCAGCTACTCCAACTTCCAAGCAATGCCTTGGTAGTTAATGTGCAAGGTGATGAGCCACTCATTCCCCCAGAGTTGATTAATCAAGTTGCTATCACTTTGGCGCAGAACGAGCAATGCGCTATCTCCACTGTTGCAGTTCCTATTAGCGAAATTGCGGAAATTAACAATCCTAATGTGGTGAAAGTTGTTCTCAACCGCTCGGGTGAAGCGCTCTACTTTTCAAGAGCGCCTATTCCTTTTGTGAGAGATCCAGAAGCTGACCACAAAATGGAGGGAATATTACATTTACGCCATTTGGGTATCTACGCCTATCGAGCTGACTTTTTACAGGCTTACAGTCGTCTGGAGCAAGCACCTCCAGAACAAGCCGAAGCCCTAGAACAGTTACGCGCCCTGTGGAATGGCTACCATATTGCCGTTCATACGGCTCTAGAGGCTCCTCCAGCCGGGGTAGATACCCAAGAGGACCTGGAAAGGGTTCGTCAGTTACTAGCTGGCTCTTAGGCCAATAGGTCAAAGTCAGCTTGGTTTGAAGCTTCTCGGGGATAATCCTAGGAAATAGGTATCTTAGATCCCAACAAAATACGGGACAATGACAGCTCTTCTAAGGGGAAAACAATGCGGTTGATTCTGCTCGGTGCACCAGGTGCTGGAAAAGGCACACAAGCTCAGTTTATTTGCGAAAAGTTCGCTATTCCACAAATCTCAACAGGCGATATGTTGCGCGCTGCTGTTAAAGCAGGAACTGAACTCGGTATTGCAGCCAAAAAAATTATGGATGCAGGTGGCTTGGTTTCTGATGAGATCATCATCGGCCTAGTGAAAGATCGCTTGACCCAACCGGATTGCAGCAAAGGTTATCTGTTCGACGGTTTCCCTAGAACCATTCCACAAGCGCAAGCCATGAAAGATGCTGGCGTACCAATCGATTACGTTTTAGAAATCGACGTGCCATTTGATGCCATTATTGATCGCATGAGCGGACGTCGCGTTCATCCTGCATCTGGCCGCACATACCACATCAAATTCAACCCGCCAAAGGTTGAGGGTAAAGACGATGTCACGGGCGACCCATTGATTCAGCGTGATGATGACAAAGAAGAAACAGTGCGTAAGCGTTTACAGGTATACAACGATCAAACCCGTCCTTTGGTAGATTACTACTCATCATGGGCTGCACAAGCTAATGCGGCAGATAAGGTGAAGGCACCAGCCTATAGCAAGGTGAGTGGAACTGGTAACGTTGAAGACATCACCGCGTCCATCTTTGCAGTCTTAAAGTAAGCTCGGTAAATTGGCTGCTAAAAAAGCGTTAATTATTGGTATTACCGGACAAGATGGTGCTTACTTAGCTAAGCACCTCTTATCTAAAGGTTATGAGGTAACAGGCTCATCACGCGATGTGATGGCCTCATCCTTCAATAACCTCAACACTCTTGGTATCCGCTCGCAAGTCAAACTGATCTCGGTTTCAATCAATGACTTTAGAAGCGTGTTCAATGCTATTCAGATAGCTGATCCAGATGAAATTTATAACCTAGCAGGCCAAACCTCAGTAGGACTCTCATTTGACCAACCCGTTGAAGCCATCGAAAGTATTGCGATTGGTACGCTCAATATTTTGGAAGTCATTCGCCTCCTGAGCAAACCGGTACGTTTTTACAATGCTGGCTCAAGTGAATGTTTTGGTGATACTGGCGATACGCCAGCCAATGAACAAACGCCATTCGCGCCGCGTAGCCCGTATGCCGTAGCTAAATCTACTGCGAAATGGTTAATCAATAGCTACCGTGAGTCCTATGGTCTTTATGCCTGCACGGGAATCTTATTCAATCACGAATCTCCATTGCGCCCAGAGCGTTTTGTGACGCAAAAGATTATTGCTGGCGCCGCCAAAATCAAAGCAGGCCAATTAGATAAGTTGCAATTAGGTAATTTGGATATTTCTCGTGACTGGGGCTGGGCTCCAGAATATGTCGAAGCCATGTGGCTCATGATGCAATTAGATCAGCCAGACGACTTTGTCATTGCCACTGGCAGAAAAGAATCCCTCAAATATTTTGTCGCCAAATCATTTGAATACTTTGATTTAGATTGGCAGAAATACGTCGAAATTGAACCGAGTTTCTTCCGCCCTAATGAAATTGTTTCTAGCGTAGGTAACTCTGAGAAAGCGATTAAAACGTTAGGCTGGAAAAAGCCAACGGATATCGACGGCGTTATCAAGATGATGTGCGCTGAAAAGGCTAAGTCGCTTTAAGCGACATGATTACTTCAGCTCTTTAAGAGCGCTTTCAAATGATTCAATATCAGCAAAGCTTCTGTAGACCGAAGCAAAGCGAATGTAAGCCACTTTGTCGAGGCGCTTGAGCTCTCGCATCACCAATTCACCTACACGCTCACTAGGAATCTCCTTTTCACCCAGACTAAGGAGTTTTTCCTCAATACGAGCAATCGATTCATCAACTGAGTCTGAAGAAACTGGACGCTTACGTAAGGCGAGCTTAATAGAACTAGCTAATTTATCGTGGCTGTATTCAACTCGGCTGCCGTTCTTCTTAACGATGGCAGGCAGCACTAACTCAACACGCTCATAAGTTGTGAAGCGCTTATCGCACTTAGCACAACGGCGACGACGGCGAATCGTATCGCCCTCGTCCGAGACCCGGGTGTCTAAAACCTGGGTATCTTCGTTATGACAAAAAGGACAGCGCAATTAGCTCTTCTTTGCTTTAGCTAGCTGCTTAACCGTAAACCGGGAAACGCTTAGTTAACTCAGAAACTTGAGCGCGTACTTTAGCGATATTCTCAGGATCATTTGGGTTATCTAAAACATCTGCAATAAAGTTGCCGACTTGTATTGCTTCCGCTTCTTTAAATCCGCGTGTAGTCATCGCTGGTGAACCTAAACGAATACCACTTGTCACCATTGGTTTTTCTGGATCATTCGGAATGCCGTTCTTATTGCAAGTGATATGCGCTTCACCCAAAACGCGTTCCGCTTCTTTGCCAGTCATTTTCTTGGCACGCAAATCTACCAACATCACATGGGAATCTGTACCGCCAGAAACAATTCGTAAACCACGTGCAATCAGAGTTTCTGCAAGTGCTTTTGCATTTGCAATAACTTGCTTTTGATAGTCAATAAAACTAGGCTCTTGCGCCTCTTTAAATGCTGCCGCCTTACCAGCAATCACATGCATCAAAGGTCCACCCTGTAAGCCTGGGAACACTGCAGAGTTAATCGCCTTCTCGTGTTCAGCTTTCATCAAAATGATGCCACCACGTGGGCCGCGCAAACTCTTATGGGTTGTAGAAGTAACAATGTCAGCATGTGGGACTGGATTTGGATAAACGCCAGCGGCAATCAGGCCTGAGTAATGCGCCATATCCACCATAAAAATCGCGCCTACTTCTTTGGCCAACTTACCAATACGCTCCCAATCGATTACAAGAGAGTAAGCAGATGCGCCAGCAATAATCAACTTAGGTTTGTGCTCACGTGCCAAACGCTCCATTTGCTCGTAATCAATCTCTTCATTTTTATCGAGGCCATAAGCAATTGGGTTAAACCACTTGCCGCTCATATTCAAAGCCATACCATGAGTCAAGTGGCCACCTTCGGCAAGACTCATTCCCATAAAGGTGTCACCGGGCTTTAAAAAGGCCAAGAATACTGCTTGGTTAGCAGATGCTCCACAATGGGGTTGTACGTTTGCTGCTTCAGCACCATAAAGCGCTTTCACACGATCAATCGCCAATTGCTCAGCAACGTCTACAAATTCACAACCACCGTAATAACGTTTGCCCGGATAACCTTCTGCATACTTATTCGTCAACTGAGAGCCTTGAGCCTCCATGACTGCTGGAGAAGTGTAGTTCTCAGAAGCAATCAGCTCAATATGGTCTTCCTGACGCTTGTTTTCGTTCTGAATGGCTGCCCATAACTGGGGATCGGTTTTGGCTAATGTGTTTTGACGGTCAAACATGGTGATAATCCCGATGAAGTTGGATTGCTGAGTAAATTAACTTAGTAAAATCAACCTACATCATACAAAATCCACCATGACCTCTACACAAGACCTCTCATTTCTCTCCCTAGTCCTCAATGCCAGCCTATTAGTCCAGTTGGTAATGTTGTTATTACTAGGGATGTCCATCGCCTCTTGGACCATTATTTTCAAGAAAACAGCTGTTTTACGGGGGGTCCGTCGGGATACCGAGCGCTTTGAGCGTGACTTTTGGGCTGGTGGCGACCTCAATACCCTCCTAGAGGCGGCTCAGCGCAATACTCGCAGCAATGCCGTCCTAGAGCACATCTTTGAGGCCGGGATGCAAGAGTTCACTAAGGGTCGTGAGATTGATGCCGCCCGCCGGGCCATGAAAGCCACCTACCAACGGGAAATGGACCTCCTAGAGGCCAACCTACCTTTCTTAGCATCCGTAGGCTCAGTCTCCCCCTATATCGGTCTATTCGGCACCGTTTGGGGCATCATGCATGCCTTCCGTGGCTTAGCGAACGTTCAAAATGCCACCTTAGCAGCCGTAGCGCCTGGTATTGCCGAAGCGCTAGTAGCAACGGCCATTGGTTTATTTGCAGCGATTCCAGCTGTAGTAGCCTATAACCGTGCTGCAACGGATGTGGATCGCCTCTCCATTCGCTTTGAAACCTTCATCGAAGAGTTCACCAATATTTTGCAGCGTCAAACTGCAGGACGCTAAGCAAAAATATGATGGCCGGATCTTCATTGCGTAAAAATAAACGTCGGGCAATGTCCGACATCAACGTCGTGCCGTATATCGATGTGATGTTGGTGTTGCTGGTGATCTTCATGGTTACTGCGCCCATGGTCAATCCAGGCGTGGTGAATCTGCCCACCGTTGGTGGGGCAAAAGTGCAAACATTACCCCCGATCTTTTTAACGATTGATGCCAATGAAAATGTCATCGTGCGAAAAGATGGTGACCCGACACAAACGCTGAATAAGTTTGAGCTCGGCGCTTTTGCTAGATCACAAGCAGAAAAACTTGCCGACCAACCCATCGTCATTGCAGCAGATAAGTCCATCAAATATGAAACCGTGATGGAAGTCATGTCTAAGCTCAAAGAGAATGGCGTGAAGCGTGTCGGCCTTGCTGTTAAGACCCAATAAAACTTAGAGGCTTTTTTTAATTGCCCATGAATAGCGCATCCACTTTTTCATCGCCCTCAGCACCTTTTCAACGAGGTCGAGTTACGCAAGCAGAAAGCACTAAACGCGCCTTTACATTCTCACTAGTAGTTCATCTAGGCTTGCTCGCCTTCTTGATGATTGGCATTAGCTGGAATAACACCAGCTCTTCTGGTGTTGAAGTAGAACTTTGGGATTCTGCTCCACAAGTGGTGACTCCTCCAGAGCCTGAACTCAAAACTGAAGTGAAAGAAGAGGCTGCTGACATTGCCATCAAGAAAAAGGTGGTTGAAAAAGAGCCTCCTAAAAAAGAAGTAAAAGAAACTCCGAAAGTAGCAAAACCTCCTCCACCAAAGGAGAAGGCTAAAGAAAAAGAGCCGAAGAAAGAAGAACCGCCGAAAAAGGTTGAAGCACCAAAGGCTCAATCCCCTGCAGAAACCAAAGCCAATGCCGCTGCAGAAAAGGCACGCGCTGACCAGTTAGCCCGTTTACGAGCCGCTGCTGGCGCGGAAGGTGGTAGCGGTGGCATGGTGGGAAGTGGCGTAGGCGGGGGAGGTAATGCACCTCCAGGCTGGACTGACAAAGTGATTAAGAAAGTGAAGCCGCTGATTGTCTTTAACCCAGAATCCATCAGTGGCAACCCTGCTGCCGTCATTCTGGTCAACCTTGCACCAGATGGGGCTATTTTGAGCACTAGTATTCAGTCATCTAGCGGCAATGCAGGCTGGGATCGTGCTGTATTACTCGCCTTATCTCGCGCAGAAAGTCTGCCGAAAGACGACAATGGCAAAATTCCGCAACGCGAAGTAAAACTGACCTTTAAACCCAAGGACTAAAGCATGCTGCATTTCGTAACCCGATTGAAATCCAGATTAATGTCTTACAGTGTATTAACGGTTGCATTGCTTATCAGCATGGCATCACCAGCGTTCGCGCAAATGAATATCGAAATCACAGGTGTTGGTCAATCACTCTACCCAATTGCAGTGATGCGCTTTAAAGATGAAAATAAATTACCAACGAGTGTAACGGAAATCATTCGTCAAGATTTAGCTCGCAGTGGCTACTTCAAAAACACTGAAAACGGTAATGCGGTTGAAAGCGATGAAGGTACGCCAAACTACAAATCATGGGCTGCCCGAGGTGCTGATGCTCTCGTAGTGGGCTCTGTTGTGCAAAATGGTTCACAGTTTGAGATTCATTACAAGTTGTTTGATATTCGTAAGTCGCAAAGTCTAGGCGGTTTAAATCTGAATTCCAGCGCAGATAATTTACGCGCTGCTGCTCATAAAATTGCAGATGACATCATCTTCAAATTACTGGGTGAGCGTGGCGTGTTCTCTACCCGCCTCTCCTACGTTATTAAGGACGGCAAGCGCTATCGCCTAGTAATCTCAGATGCTGATGGACAAAACATCCGCAATGCTATGAACAGTGGTGAGCCAATTATTTCTCCATCATGGTCTCCTGATGGCAAGAAAGTTGCTTATGTTTCATTTGAAGATCGTAAGCCAGTAATTTACGTTCATGAACTTGCAACGGGTCGCCGTATTTCTCTCTCAAATCAAAAGGGCAATAACAGTGCGCCTGCCTGGTCACCTGATGGCAAAAAATTAGCTCTCTCATTATCGAAAGATGGCAATACTCAGATCTATAGCATCAACTCTGATGGCACTGGTTTGCAACGCCTGACTCGTGGCAACACGATTGACACTGAGCCACAGTATTCTGCTGATGGTCCTTACATCTATTTCACAAGTGATCGTGGTGGTAACCCGCAAATCTATCGCATGAGCGCTGATGGTGAACAAGCTGAAGGTGTCAAACGCGTGACCTTCAAACAAGGGTTTGTTACCTCACCACGCATCTCTCCTGACGGGAAGTATTTGGCCTACATCGCCAATATTGGCGGCGCGTATCGTTTATATATCCTGAACTTAGCTACGGGTGATACTCAGGCCCTTACCGATGGCACTAGCGACGAATCTCCTTCCTTTGCTGCTAACGGTCGCTATGTTCTGTACTCTACTAAAGTTGGTGGTAAGCGGGTTCTGGCAGCTGTTTCAGTTGATGGCAATTCAAAACAGGTACTCAGCATTCCAGGGTCTGATGTTCGTCAGCCGTCCTGGGGTCCATTCATGGACTAAGGCTTAGACCGAAGTCCATGCTCACCTCAGTCCCTTTTTAAGGGTCTAAATAGTCACTTTTGATGTTGTTGGGGGCATAATATTAAGTGTTGGCTCCAGTGGAGCAGCTTTTATTGCTTAATTTGTCATTCAGCCTGCAGGAAAAAAGGAAAGATCATGAAAATTTCTATCGCACGTCGCGCAGCGACATTCGCCATCATCGGCGCCACCGCACTTCTCATGGCAGCCTGCTCTAGCGTGAAATTAGATGAAACTGATGGCGCCAATGGTAGCGGCAGTGGCAGTGGCAAGTTTGGTTCGCAGCCATGGAATGATCCCAATAGCCCATTATTTGAGAAGAGCGTTTACTTTGGCTTTGATGAATATACCGTTCAGACTAAATACCAAAAAATGTTGTCTGCTCATGCCGGCTACTTGAAGGCCAACCCAAAACAGAAGGTGATTATTCAAGGCAATACTGATGAACGCGGTACAGCGGAATACAACTTAGCACTGGGTCAACGTCGTTCCGATGCGGTGCGCAAGTCGCTCAACTTGATGGGTGTTTCTGACGACCAGATGGAAGCAGTGAGCTTTGGCAAAGAAAAGCCAAAGGCCGAGGGTGATAATGAAGCAGCATGGGCACAAAACCGCCGCGCTGATATTGTTTATATCACCAACTAATGATGAGGCTTTCTCACTCAGCAAAACAAACGCTCTCACGAGCGTTTTGTTTAAGTGCCTTTCTCGTTTGTTTAAGCGCCTCCAATAGCGCCTGGGCTCTTTTCTCTGATGATGAAGCGCGTAAGGCGATTTTGGATCTACGTAAGTTGCTAGCTACTACCCAGCTTGAGTTACAGGGTCAAATCGACAAGCTCAAGACCGACAATGCCGAGCTTCGAGGTAAGGTAGAAGAGCTAGAGAAACAAGGCGAAGATATCAATAAAAGTCAAAAGACGTATTACCAAGATCTTGATAACCGCTTAGGCAATTTTGAGCCAAGGACAGTAACGATTGAGGGCGTTACTGGCACAGTACAACCTGGCGAGAAAAAAGCCTACGATGATGCCTTAAAAACTTTTCAAACCGGGAGCCTTAAAAAAGCAGATGAAGGCTTTTCTGCATTTGCATCTAAGTATCCTAAAAGTCCTTACTTACCTCTCGCTCTTTACTGGAGCGGTAACAGCAAATATGCTAACAAAGATTACGCTGGTGCCATTAGCCAACTGCAAAATCTGATTAAGAAATTCCCTGACCATCCGCGCGTTCCTGCAGCGATGGTGACTTTAGGTAATGCACAGTTAGAGAGTGGCAATAAGGCTGCAGCCAAAAAAACATTTAGCGACATCATTGCCAAGTATCCAGATACTGAAGCTGCTAAAGAGGCGCAGCAACTGATTACTAGCACGAAGTAATTCATCGCTTATGTCCAAGCTGTCAGCCGCATTTGAGTCGCTTGCTCCTCGTAAGGCAGGCGCTCCAGCAGTGATCTTATTTTCTGGTGGCTTGGATTCCACGACTGTTCTAGCGCTAGCTAAAGACCTTGGATACACGCCCTATGCGCTGTCTGTAGGCTATGGTCAGCGCCACTCTTCAGAACTAGCAGCAGCCAAACATATTGCTAAGCAAATTGGCGTGGCGCGTCATGAGGTTGTGAACTTGGATCTCACTCGTTTTGGGGGCTCCGCTCTAACCGACTCCTCAATCGCAATTCCAATTACTCCCGGCAACGATCAAGAGATCCCCGTTACTTATGTACCGGCGCGCAATACCATCTTGCTATCTCTTGCATTAGGCTGGGCAGAGTCCTTAGGCGGTCTAGACGTTTTCTACGGTGCTAATGCAGTGGACTATTCCGGCTACCCAGATTGCCGCCCTGAGTATGTTGCTTCTTTTGAGCACATGGCCAACCTGGCCACAAAAGCAGGCGTTGAAGCTATTAATAATGAGAACCGCTTTCGGGTACACGCACCCATCATTAATCTCACCAAGGCAGAAATCATTCAACTGGGAAGCACTCTAGGTGTTGATTATTCGCAAACAGTATCTTGCTACCAAGCTAATGATTTGGGTGAAGCCTGTGGGGAATGTGAGTCTTGTCGTTTAAGGCAACAAGGCTTTAAACAAGCCAATGTGAGCGATCCTACTCGCTATAGATAGCGGTCAACTATAAAACCAAACTCCATGGGGCCATATGGCCCTTTTTTGTATTTGACATTCTTTAAAAAGCACATAATAATGCACTAAATTATGGGTATTTTAATATGAGCCTCACACAGACAATTCACGCTAAAACCACTGTCAGCATGACTGACTTAAGACGAAATCCCAGCAAGATCATGGAGATTGCGGGTGATCTTCCTGTCGCAGTCTTAAACCATAACAAGCCAGAAGCCTATCTTTTGTCCGCAAAGGCCTATGAGGCATTGCTCGATTTAATTGATGATGTCTCACTAATCAAAACTATTCAGGCCCGTAAAGGTGGCAAAACCGTGAAAGTGAAGCTTGAAGAGCTTTAATCTTGAGTTTCATGTTCTTGCACTAAAAGAATGGCAAAAATTAGATAACTCAGTAAAAGAACAATTTAAAAAGCAGTTACAAAAACGTCTAATTAATCCAAGAGTAGCATCCGCAAAACTTCATGGTGACTTAGACAATTTTTATAAAATTAAACTCAGAACTCTTGGTTATAGACTTGTTTATGAGGTGATTGATCACAAACTAGTAGTTCTGGTTATTGCCGTAGGCAAACGAAATCAAGATTCTGTATATCGAAAAGCGGAAAGCAGAAAATAAGAGGTAAATCTTATTTGGCTTGAGTTTCCAGCATCCGCGCAACATAGCGTGCAATTAAATCCACCTCAAGATTCACGGCATCACCCTGCTTCAAATTGCCTAGCGTAGTGTTTTGCAGGGTATGGGGAATAATATTGATATCAATAATGCAAGCATTGTGAGTGTCTTCAGTTTGATTCACTGTGAGTGATACGCCGTTGACAACGACTGAGCCTTTATATGCGAGGTATTGCGCTAACCCTTTTGGCGCCTCAATACGCAGTAACCAAGAGCCATAGGCATCATTTGCCACTTGAGAAAAGTTCGCTACTTTACCAACACCATCCACGTGCCCACTCACTAAATGTCCGCCCAGACGATCATTGAGGCGCATGGCTTTCTCCAAATTCACTGGAGCTACTTTGTCAAGACCAACGGTTTTATTGAGCGACTCACGAGAGATGTCTAGAGCAAAAGAATTTTTTGTTAACTGGGTAGCCGTCATGCAAGCACCTTGAATAGCGATACTGTCTCCTAAAACAACATCATCCAAATACCCTGCGGGAACCTCAACCACCAAATGTAAACCATCACCCTTTGCTTGAGCGCTTGTAATTTGACCAACTGCAGTAATGATTCCAGTAAACATAGCGTAATTTTAGTGGTTAATTTTTAATAAAGCGTAGCAGCAGATCAGAACCAAAGAGGCTGTGATCAATAGGCTTCCATTCCTGTGTATCGTTCAAAGCCTTCAAAGGGGAGATATTGGCCATACCAATCCCCTCACCCATAAAGAAGGGTGCGTAGTAGAGCAAGAGCTCATCAACGCAATTTTCTCTGAGTAGTGAACCATTGAGTTTAAAGCCTGCCTCAATATGAATCTCATTCATCTCACGCTCTTTAGCAAGATAAGAAAATAGTGTTGGTAGATCGACCTTACCAAATGCATTAGCCATCGCAATTACTTCGATGCCACGCTCAGTAAATATCTGAGCTTTTTGCTGTATTTCAGAACTCTCGAGACTAGCGCAGACAATAATGACACCCGATTGATCAAGGTGACTCAATATTTTTGCAGTAGGCGGCGTATCGAGTTTGGAATCTACGATGATGCGCCATGGTTGACGATCAGATTGAACATCTCGCACATTCAAACTAGGATCATCTTCTTTCACGGTACCAACACCCGTCACAATGGCGCAAGCTTGTGCGCGCCAATGATGTCCATCTGTTCTGGCAAGTGGTCCGGTAATCCACTGACTGCGACCATCAGGCAAAGCAGTTTTTCCATCAAGACTTGCTGCAATCTTCATACGAACCCATGGTAAACCGCGCGTCATTCTAGAAATAAAACCTGGGTTTAATGCTTGCGCTTCTGATTCCATGAGGCCGCAGTAGACTGTGATGCCCGCTGCTTTGAGGCGCTCCAAACCTTTACCAGCAACCAGAGGATTGGGGTCGAGCATGGATACGAAAACAGTAGCTGGTTTAGCAGCGATCAAGGCATCTACACAAGGCGGCGTACGTCCTATGTGATTACAAGGCTCAAAGGTGACATATACGGTCGATCCAGTTGGATCATTACCGAGCGCTTTTGCATTAGCTAAGGCCTGTACCTCAGCATGAGCGCTACCCACTCTCTGCGTAAATCCACGGCCAATGATTTGGCCACCCTGAACAATCACACAACCCACCCTGGGGTTGGGATTGGATAAATAAAGTGCTTTTTGAGCTTCGGCTAAAGCCTCACTCATAAACTGGTGGTCAACTGCGCTGTACATAGGGTCTATTAAACCATTCAATGACAACGCTTGGCATCTCTAGCGGGGTCACAGATCCGCCAACGTCCTCCACTCCCCAGAATCATTTGACGCTCAAGCTCGGGGGCTCTCTGGTGACCCAGAATGAGGCGATTAGCTACAAAGCCGCCTTGAGCCGTTTTTGCTGCTCCGGCCGCATTAAATAAAATGCCCCTCTTACCTGAATTGGGGTCGATAAATTGCTTGCCGCCCCCTTTGAAATAAATAGGATCAATGCTTGCCTGAGCAAACCAGTACTTTTCAGTGCAAGTTGGCTGCACCGTCCTGCCAATGCAACCACTTTTCACAACCCAACCAGCCTCCCACTGATCTCCTGAGCTTGGTAGTAAGCGAACGGGCTGACCCAAGTACAGCGCTTGTTGACGCGCAAAGTGCGCATGGGCAATAAATCTTCTAGCGATAGTATCGATTTCTCGGGCGGCAAGTTGTTCTTGCAATAGAGGCATCGTCGTCATTGCAGCAATGGCAATCATTAAAACTACTGCCATTAACTCTAAAAGACTGAATCCCAATTGAAATTTAACTCGCAGCCCTAAATGTAGATTAGATTTATTCAAAGACTTGCCGCCAATTTACGCGTGTTGCTATACCAGTCTTTTCATCAACAATGATGCTAATCTCAATAGCAGGCTTTTCTTTGCTAGAAATCAACCAACTGTTTTTACCGATCGCTTGAATCATGCAAGTGTTATCTTTTAACTCTGTCAAAGCAGTGAGGTTCATCTCGCAATCCAATATAGATTTTTCAGCTGAAATGAAATGTTTATGAGCTACTTGCATAGTCTTTACTTCAATCACACGCAAAGCCGTTAACTTCTCTAAATAAGTGATCAGGGATGAACAAAGCAAGAGTAGGGAAATCACCCAAGCCAGAATCACAAAAGATTCCGAGTGGAAAATATGCGTTCTAGCTCTAGCATCAGCTTAGCGCCATCAGTCATTTGCAATCTCACCTTAAAAAGCCTCTGACCATCTATTGAATGGGCCTGAGGGGTCCGTAGCTCATCAATCCAAAATCCGTTTACCCCATTCATTAAGGTGGTGTTTTGAATGCGTCCCTGGCGATCTAAAGATTGGCATATTAAAGAGCCCCCATTTACCTTCTGTCCTTTTAGAATGCTTGCCTGACGATCTACTATAAATCCTTGTAACGCCAACTGATGCTTAGTACGCTCTTTTGTAAGAGCATTGCCAATGCAATCAAAGTCAATACCATTTGATAGCTCATGACGAATCGTTAAAGAATCGGATCCTTGAAAACCAGATTTTTTATTCACTTCCAGAAAAACAGTACCGCTTGATGAATACTTAACATTTTTTATAGAAAAGTTTTTGGATTGAATATTGCGATAACCCGCCATACGAATTGCGCGACCAATTAATTCAAATGCACGATCCGCTTCTGAAATAAGTGCTTGTGTTTTCTCATACTCAATTTGCTTGACTGTCAAATCAGCGCTTGTCTTTAGGAGCGGGTTTAAAAGTAGTGTGCATAGAGCGATTCCGACTAGACACTCGAGTAGAGTCATGATTTAAGCCTTTGCCAAGCAAATTAATCTTAGCCCTGCTGTGTTCTTGTAACTCAAAGGCATCGAACTCCTTTCTCAGTTGAGATCTTTTAGTCTCTTGAGAGACTAGGTTTAGGGTGAGGTTCTGATAAGTGGCTACCGAAGCCATCCAGACCCCCAAAATCATGCTTAGCGCCACCAAAACCTCCAATAAGATAAATCCTTGGGAGTTCTCGAAACTCCAGCGAGAGTCGGGGTGTTTACTGGCAGACATGCCCTATTTTCAAAGGGTGGGCATAAAGTAAAAACTCATACCTAAGGCTCATAAGGTCAGAAAGATGGAATATTGCGGTAAGACTGAACGACAAGTAGGTCCTGCGCTTAAAATAGAGGGCTATGCCAAATACCCTTGCCTCCACCGAAGAAATCATTGCCGAGCTCCGCGCCGGCAAGATGGTGGTCCTCGTTGACGAAGAAGATCGCGAGAATGAAGGGGATTTAGTTTTGGCTGCGGATCATGTTACTGCTGAAGCAGTAAATTTCATGGCAAAACATGGTCGTGGCTTAATTTGTCTCACTTTAACTCGCGAGCGCTGCCAGCAACTCAACCTTCCATTGATGGTGCGAGATAACGGCACATCCATGGGTACTAACTTCACTGTATCCATTGAAGCTGCTAGCGGAGTCACTACCGGCATTTCAGCTGCAGATCGTGCGCTCACTATCAAAACCGCAGTTGCTCCAAATGCCAAACCGAATGATTTAGTTCAGCCTGGTCACATTTTCCCGCTCATGGCTCAACCAGGTGGCGTATTAATTCGCTCCGGTCATACTGAAGCAGGCTGTGACTTAGCAGCGATGGCTGGCTGTTCACCAACGTCAGTGATTTGTGAAATCATGAAAGACGATGGCAGTATGGCGCGCCTGCCAGATCTAATAGATTTTGCCAAAGAACATCAATTAAAAATTGGCAGTATTGCCGATCTCATTCAATATCGTAGCCAGCATGAAAGTATTGTGGTACGTGAAGGTAGTAGAGAATTTATAACCCCTTGGGGGAAATTTCAAGGCATCATTTATCGTGATACGCCCAGCTCATGCGTGCACATCGCATTAGTTAATGGCAAACCATCTGAGTCTGAAGAAACCCTAGTGCGCGTGCATGAGCCAGTTACTGTTCTGGATTTTCTGGATTCCCATATCAGCACTCACTCTTGGCCCTTAGCTAAAGCCTTGGAAGAACTAGCCGCAGCGAAAGCGGGTGTTGCAGTTCTCCTCAATGCCTCTGGTATTGCTGCCCCAAATGATGCTGACTGGTTAGCGCAGTTTCAAAAACTGAATCAGTCACATGATGAGATCAAAAAGCCATTAGCCAGAAAAACGGACTTTAGAAGCTATGGTATTGGCGCCCAAATTCTGAAAGATATTGGCGTGGGCAAAATGCGTTTACTTGCTAATCCAAACCCTGTACCAAGCCTCTCTGGCTATAAGCTCGAAGTGACAGGCTATAAGCCTTACACTGCCTGAAACGTCGCAATATCTACTGAGACATAAAATATTTTTAGAGAATGAATATGACTAGCTCCACTAATAATTTCGTAGGCGTCCTAGAGGCCGATCTCAACGGTCAGGATTTGCACATTGGCATAGTACAAGCGCGCTTTAATGAAGATCATTGCGTTGCTTTAACTAACGCTTGTATCAATGAACTCCTTTCTCTTGGCGTAAGTCAATCTGATATCAAGCTTGTGACTGTACCTGGAGCACTGGAAATTCCATTTGCTCTACAAAAAATGGCAGAGACCGGAGAATTTGATGGTTTGGTTGCCTTAGGCGCTGTTATTCGTGGTGAGACCTATCATTTTGAGTTGGTTTCTAATGAATCTGCTGCAGGTATTACCCGCATCTCTATCGACTCTGGCCTGCCAATCGCGAATGGCGTATTAACTTGCGATACAGACGAACAAGCGCTAGCTCGCGTTGCAGTCAAAGGTGCTGAATGTGCTCAAGCAGTTGTGGAAATGGCTAACTTAGCTTTAGCTCTAACACCTGATTTCGATGTGGAAATGAACTTGAGTGAAGAAGAATAAGTCTCATGTCTAACGCCAATCAAAATTCTTTTCATTCACCTGCCGAGAAAGAAGCGAAGCCAGCACCAAAACGCTCGCTTACCCCTCGTCGTCGCGCTCGTGAATATGCTCTTCAAGGTGTTTATCAAAGCCTAGTTATGCGTCGTGCAGGCAGCATTCCGAATGGTGTTGCTATTGCTAAGCAACTTTCTGAAGACCCTGCTTTTCGCCGTTGCCAACTTGAGCTTTTTCAAGGTATCTTTGATGGCGTCCTAGGTCGTACCGATGAATTAGAAGCCATCATTACCCCTGCTTTAGATCGCCCCATTAATGAGCTCTCTCCTGTGGAGCATGCAGCCCTTCTTATCGGCACCTATGAGCTAGCCATTGACCTCTCTGTTCCCTATAAGGTGGCCATCAATGAAGCAGTTGAGCTTGCCAAAACTTTTGGGGGAACCGACGGGCATAAATACGTGAATGGCGTGTTGGACCTCCTGGCCCAAAAGCTACGTGTTACAGAAATCCAGGCAGGTTAAATAGCGCCCATAAATTAGGTTACAGGAATACAACCTCCAAGCGCAATGCACTTGGAGGTTTTTTGATTGATTGAGAGATAAAATAGTTTGTATCTAACCAAGGTCAACACATCATGCAAAAAGTAGATATTCAAACTCAATTAAAAGACGCCAATCTTTTTAAAGAAGCTGCTTTTATTGATGGCAAATGGATAAGCTCTAAAAAGCTATTTGAGGTCACTAATCCAGCAACGGACGAACTCATTGCCATGGTTGCCAATCTCGAAACACATGACGCAGAACTTGCAATTGCTGCAGCTGAAAAGGCGTTGCCCGCCTGGCGCAGTAAATTAGCTAAAGAGCGCGCGCAAATCATGCGTAAATGGTTTGAGCTCATTATTGAAAATACACAAGATCTGGCAACACTCATGACGCTTGAGCAAGGCAAACCCTTAGCTGAAGCTACTGGTGAAGTAGTTTATGGCGCATCGTTTGTCGAATGGTTTGCAGAAGAGGCAAAACGTGTTGAAGGATCCATTTTGGAGACAACTTGGAGTGATAAGCGCCTGATGGTGTTAAAGCAGCCCATAGGTGTTTGTGTAGCGATCACCCCTTGGAACTTTCCAATCGCCATGATTACGCGTAAGATTGCGCCCGCCCTAGCAGCTGGCTGCACCATTGTTATTAAACCTGCTGAACTCACGCCACTTTCAGCGCTTGCCCTCGCTGAGTTGGCAAAACGTGCCGGCATTCCAGACGGCGTCATCAATATCGTGACCGCAGATTCGTCGCAGTCGATTGTGATTGGCAAAACATTCTGCTCCTCACCAACAGTGCGTCACCTGTCTTTCACGGGATCTACCGAAGTGGGTCGAATTCTGATGGAGCAATGCGCTCCAACCGTCAAAAAGCTTGCCCTAGAGTTAGGTGGGCATGCACCATTTATTGTTTTTGAAGACGCGGATATCGATGCCGCAGTGATCGGCGCCATGTCTTCTAAATTTAGAAACTCAGGTCAAACTTGTGTATGTGCAAATCGCTTTTATGTTCACAAGAAGGTACATGACCAATTTGTGGAAAAGTTCGCCACAGCACTTGCCGTAATTAAAGTTGGTAACGGCATGGATTCTGGCATTACTCAAGGTCCACTGATTGAAACTGCTGCCCTTGAAAAAGTTCAGAAGCACGTTGCTGACGCTCTGAGTAAGGGTGCAAAACTGGTTACTGGTGGCAAGCAAGCGATTGAGGGCAAGAACTTTTATGAGCCAACGATTCTGGCAAATGTGAGTAGCCAAATGCTCATCACTTATGAAGAGACTTTTGGTCCTGTAGCACCAGTGATTCCTTTTGACAGTGACGAAGAGGTCATTAAGCTAGCTAACAATAGCCAGTTCGGGCTAGCATCCTATTTCTACAGCCGCGATATTGGCCGAGTGTGGAAAGTAGCTGAAGCTCTGGAATACGGTATGGTGGGTGTTAATACAGGTTTAATGTCAAATGAGGTTGCCCCATTTGGTGGTGTGAAGCAATCTGGCTTAGGGCGAGAGGGTAGCGTCTTTGGCATGGACGAATACCTCGAGATGAAATACGTCTGCGTGGGCTTATAAGCTTCTGTATTATTTTTTGTTGGTTTATTTTTTCTTGTAAACCAAATCCCAAACACCGTGGCCAAGATTAATGCCACGGTTCTCAAATTTAGTCACCGGCCGATAATCCGGCCTCATCACATACCCTAAATGTTCAGCGTGGAGTTGCTCAAGTGAAGGCTTAAATTCATTAGAGGCTTCTTCCGGCTTGGCCACATCTTCAGCAGTAAATGTTTCTATCTTTATGAATTGATCAGATGTATTTTGTAAAGCAGTTTCAGCATTTAGGACCAGTAACATCTGCTCTGCGTAATTATGCCAATCAGTAGCTAAATGCAAATACGCACCTGGCTTTAATTTAGTAACTAGCAACTTTATAAAGTCTGCTTGAATGAGGCGACGCTTATGATGACGCTTCTTGTGCCATGGATCTGCAAAGTAGATATGGATTCCATCTAATGCGCTATGCGTAATCATCTGCTCTAAGACCTCAACAGCATCATGACGAATTAAGCGTAAATTAGTAAGTTGGTTCTCACCAATGAGCTTGAGCAAAGCACCCACGCCTGGCGGGTGCACCTCAACTGCCAAAAAGTCATCGCTTGATCTGAGGGCGGCAATCTTGGCAGTGGTCTCACCCATCCCAAAGCCAATCTCTAAGATCTTGGGTTTGATTGAGCCACCAAATGCATCTACTAAATTGAGCGGAGCATCTTTAAAAGGGATTAAAAATTGGGGGCCCAACTCTTCAACCGCCCGCTGTTGCCCAGCAGTTGTTCTTCCAGCCCTCAGAACAAATGAACGAATACGATCAAAATGCTTTCCTGGAGTCGTACTCTCTACTTTAGTCAATGCATTTACCCCACAACCTTCTTAAAGTAAGCAATCGTCTCTTTAAGACCATCTTCTAAATTGACCTTAGGCTGCCACCCTAGTTTTGCTTTGGCTAATTCAATATTGGGTTGGCGTTGTTTAGGATCGTCTGATGGGAGCGGCTGATGAATGATCTTGGACTTGCTGCCTGATAGCTTGAGAACTGTTTCAGCCAATTGCAGCATGGTGAACTCACCTGGGTTGCCAATATTGACTGGGCCAGTAAAGCCATCTTCAGAGTTCATCATTTTGACCATGGCGTCAATTAGGTCATCGACATAGCAAAAGCTTCTGGTTTGCTGACCATCGCCATAAATCGTGATGTCTTTACCTTGCAGCGCTTGCACAATGAAGTTACTTACTACGCGGCCATCATTGGGATGCATTCTCGGTCCATAGGTATTAAAAATACGCACGACCTTAATATCTAAATTGTGCTGACGGTTGTAGTCAAAAAAGAGGGTTTCAGCGCAGCGCTTACCTTCGTCATAGCAAGAGCGAGTCCCAATGGGATTTACCTTACCCCAATATTCTTCTGGCTGAGGGTGCACTTCGGGATCGCCATATACCTCACTCGTGGAGGCTTGCAAAATACGCGCCCGGGTTCTTTTAGCCAGGCCAAGCATATTGATCGCGCCATGCACACTTGTTTTGGTTGTTTGCACTGGATCATATTGATAGTGCACTGGAGAGGCTGGGCAGGCTAAGTTATAGATCTGATTAGTTTCAACATAAAGTGGAAAGGTCACATCATGACGCATAAGCTCTAAACGAGAGTTGGGTAGTAGGTGCGCTAAATTCTCTTTTGTGCCAGTGAAGTAGTTATCCACCACCAATACATCATTGCCTTCTTTAAGAAGTTTCTCAGTGAGGTGTGAGCCTAAAAAGCCGGCGCCGCCAGTGATGAGGATTTTGTTCATGTTGGATCTCTTTATAGAAATTAGTATTGTGTTAAATCGGCCATTAATCTATTTTTGGAGTCTTCCAGCCTGCTGATCGGTATGCATAGATAACTTCGGCCAGAACAATTGACAGGGATGTCATGAAGGAAACGAGGCCCAGTACAAAAGTCCAAATAACATAGGTTGCTTGGAGAGAGCGAACAGCACCGGCTTGAAAAAAGAATAGTTCAAGTACTGTCAGCGAAATAAAAACACCACTGAGTACATTAAAGAAGATGGCGGCCGTACAGAGACGGCCACGAATTTGGGCTTCATCAGCTTCTTTATTCATATGCTGCAGTAGTTTTGCGTCTTTTACATCACCTCGATTGATGGATTGACGAATAGCGCGCATACGATCAACTGAACGAGCCAAGCGACCAGAGATCGCATTAATTAAAGTGGCTACAGCAGTTAATAAAAATACCGGTGCTAATGCCAGCTGAATATTATTAGTAATTGCGTCAATAGATGCATCCATGAATATTTCCTTAACTTGTGAAGTCTCTAAAGATGTTAATGGGACCAGGCGATTAGACCAGTATAGGAAGTGAATAAGACCAATAATCCAAATGCAATTCGATACCAGGCAAATGGAATGAAATTATGATGGGCCACATAATGAATTAACCACCGCACACAGATAAATGCTGAAATAAACGCAGAAATAAAACCAACAATAATAGCTAAGGTAAATTCTCCAGAGAATGCCACTGGTGCCTTCCATAGCTTGAGTAATTCATAGGCTGTAGCACCACCGATCACTGGAATAGCCAAGAAAAAAGAAAATTCGGTCGCCACTGCCCGCGGCAAACCAAAAAGCATGCCGCCAATAATCGTCGCGCCAGAGCGGGATGTTCCGGGAATTAATGCCGCACATTGAGCAATACCAACCTTAAAAGCATCCAAGGGAGTTAGGTCATCAATGGAGTGAATGTGACTTGGAATGCTGGCGCTCTTTTGCTGCCGATGCTCGGCCCAAAAGATAATGAGTGCACCACCAATAAATGCACTTGCAACTGGAATGGGTGAAAACAGAACCGCTTTAATATATTTTCCAAATAACAAGGCCAAGCCCATCGCCGGAATTGAAGCAATGAGCAGATTTAGGACAAAACGGCGGGCAATGATACTGCCACTGAAAGAGGTGGCAACTTTGCTTAGTTTTTGACGAAACTCCCAGCAGACTGCCAAAATAGCGCCAAACTGAATAATGATCTCAAATGCTTTGCCTCGATCGTCATTAAAGTCGAGCAAATCGCCAACCAAAATCAGGTGCCCAGTGCTTGAGATCGGCAAAAACTCCGTTAATCCCTCGACTACCCCCAGAATGACTGCTTTGAATAACAAAATTAGATCCATAGGCCAAATTTTATAGGCATATAGAGCCAACCCAGGGGATTTGGCAAAATAGCGCTGAAATAAGCATTTTGAAGAAATTAGCCTTAAACTGCATGGCACATTGAAAAGTATCCGAATTACATGACCCCAACCCGCATTAGACTCTCTCGACTTACCGCCTTTGGTTTGATTTTGAGTCAAGCATTAGGTCTCACATGGTCTGTTAATGCCTTTGCGCAAAGCCCCAATGCTGCTGCAAAACCTGCTTTGCCCACCCCAATGAGTGCTTCTACCTTGATTGGGCTTGATCAACCGCCCCAAATTGCGCCGCCACCCAGTAAACTCGCAGTTCCATCAGTATCAGCCCCCTCAAATTTGACGGGCAATAAAGATGCGCAAACCAAAGGTCAGCTAAACGACTTAATTCAGCTATACCAAGAGGCTGCTTTTAGTGATCCGGTGCTGACTGCAGCTCGATTCAACTATCAGGCAAGTAAAGAGCTCTACTGGCAAGGCTTCTCATTATTAATGCCACAAGCCAATGCCACACCAGGAGGTACTCGCTACTATCAACGTGGTGTGGGGAGTACAACAGTATCCAATAATGCTGGCAACTCTCGAGTCTTTGATCAGAAAAGTTATACAGTCACATTAACTCAGCCAGTTTTTAACATTGGTGCATTAGAGCTTTTTAAGCAAGGTGATCTCAACACCAAACTAGCAGATATGCGCTTCTTCTTAGCGCAACAAGATTTGATCTTGCGAGTATCACAGGCTTATTTCGATGCACTAACTAGCCAAGATAATGTTGCGCTCTACAAAAATAAAAAGGATCTGATTAAGCAACAGCTTGAAATAGCGCAAGCAAAGTTTGATGCTGGCCTTGCAACCATTGTGGATGTCAATACTGCTCAAGCAGCAATGGATTTAGCCACCTCTCAAGAAATTGCCGCTCAAGCAGATCTCATTGTTAAACGTGGGGCGCTAGAACAAATTGTTGGTCGGCCAGTGGATGCATTAAAGCCGCTAGTGAAGGACGCCAAAATTGAGGGAGTCCTCAGAGATCCGCGCAGCAAAAGCAAGGATGTTAAGGGCAATCCGATTGCAGAGAGTGTCAATCCACATCTTCCGCCAGGACAAACCTTAGATGATTGGATTCAGCAAGCAGAGGCATCTAACTTTAGCGTCTTGGCTGGCCAGCTCTCTGTCAGCCTTGCAGAAAGCACTTATCGTGGGGCGCAGGCTTTAAATTACCCAACAATTAATTTTGTAGGAACATCGGGTTTCAACACCTCGAATGGCACGCCAAATAATTACACGCCATCAAATACGAATGTGTATAACAATACCGTAGCACTGCAAATGACTATTCCACTGGTATCAGGCGGCTATAACAGCTCTGTCATTCGTCAAAATGCTGCCCTTGTAGATGCAGCAAAAGCGAACTACGACAACTATCGTCGTACTGCCGCACAAAATACTAGAGCTGCCTTTACTGGATTCTATGGTGGCTTAGCTAGCGTTAAAGCCTACGAAGCAGCAGAGCGTTCCACTTCGTCAGCATTAGAATCCAGCAAGCTTGGTTTTCAGGTGGGCACCTTAATTAATATCGATGTATTAATTGCATTAGATTCCGTTATTAATACCCGTTCGCTACTTCAACAGGCACGTTACAACACCATTCTTAATGCAATTAAATTAAAAGCATATGCTGCTGCATTAACAGATGAAGATCTAGTAGCGATCAACGCTTTATTACGTTAAGTAAGCAAGTTGAAGGAGGCCTCAATAACCTCTGCTGCACTCGGTGGTACTTGGATATCACCCACATTGCGTATATTGCTAGACCAATAACCTTCCGTCTTCCATTTGGGTGAATCACAATATATCTCTACTGTTGGTTTACCTAAAACAGCTGCCAAATGAGTGAGCCCCGTATCTACGCCCACCGTGAGGGCAGCTCCAGCGATAACAGTGAAGGCATCCTCAATCGAGAATGCCTCTGGTACAAGAGCGTTAGGTACTCGGCTAGCAATCGCCTCACTAATAGATCTCTCGGCTGCGTTGCCCCAAGGAAAGATAACTTGATATCCCTGACTGGATAACGCATTGCCTAAGGCTACCCAGCTTTCATTAGACCAGCGCTTAGCCTCTCGCGCAGTTGAATGAAAACACAGTACATAGGGCGCTTTTAAACTCTTTACAAGCTTGCTTGAAGCATTACCAAGGCAATCAACATATTCCTGAGGATAAAACTGAGGTGGATCAGTACGCTCGATGAGCGACCAACCTAAAGCAGAACATGCAACTCGACGTGAACGATCCACTGCATGACACTGCACTGGAACTTGCACTGACTGGTTGTAAAAAGAGCGGGCCATAGGCTCATAACCAGAGAATTCGGTTGCATTAGCAAGCCCTGCAATTACAGCATTTGGTGCCTTGTTTGCCAAAGAGCAAACTATTGCTGATTTGAGCAAACCCTGAGTTTCAATGACAACATCGTAAGCAGTGACTTGCAACTGCTTTTTAAATGCAAAGAATTCTTGCCAAGTCGACAACTGAAAGAGGGCTTTTTTCCAGCGACGCAAACCAAACGGGATGATGTGATCAATGCCTTTGAAACCATTTCGACTCAATAGAGGCTCCAACAGATGGACATATCCCTCCTCAACCACCCAATCAATTTGGGCATTCGGTAAACGCGCTCGCAAATCCCAAATAATAGGGAGGTTATGCAGTACATCTCCCAACGAGGAGAGCTTGACTAGCAAAATCTTAGGATCTGTAGAAATAGTCTTTGAACTGGTCGGAGATAAATCACTCATAAGAGGATTATCTTATCTTTTCGAAATTATCCAACCGAAGATTAGAACTTAGGCGCAGCATCCCACGACAGACCAGCAATATCTTTGGCATTCATATTAGGCTCTATGCCTGCAGGCAGAGGCCAATCAATACCGACTGTTGGGTCATTCCAAGCGAGGCAAGCCTCGCTCTGTGGGTGATAGTAATCAGTCGTTTTATACAAAAATTCCGCTGTTGGTGTGAGCACTAAAAAGCCATGAGCCAATTGAGCCGGAATCCACAATTGCCGATGGTTTTCAGCGCTCAGTTCAGTACCCACCCACTTTCCATAGGTTGGAGAGTCTTTACGAATATCTACAGCAGCATCAAATACGCTACCAGCCACCACTCTGACTAATTTGCCTTGTGTCTTTTCTAATTGGTAGTGCAAGCCGCGCAAAGTCCACTGACGCGAAAAGGAGTGATTGTCTTGAACAAACTGCACATTCAAACCAGTGACATTTGCAAAATCTTCAGCATTAAACGATTCAGTAAACCAGCCGCGCTCATCACCAAATACCTTAGGCTCTACGATGAACACATCATGAATAGCAGTTGGTGTAATTTTTAACTTAGATGAACCGCTCATTTAGCAACTTTCTTCGATAAAAGTGAAATTGGTTGAGCAGAAGTATTGAGCTCATTCAAAATCCTAACGAGATACTGCCCATAGCTATTCTTACTCAACTGAGCAGCAACTTTTTGAACTGCTTCTGCAGTGATCCAGCCCTGACGGTATGCAATCTCCTCTGGACAGGCCACCATCAAGCCTTGACGCTTTTGCAAAGTGGCGATAAATCCAGCGGCATCCAATAATGAATCATGTGTACCAGTATCTAACCAGGCAAAACCACGGCCCATGATCTCTACATTTAACGCATTCTTTTCGAGATACACGCGATTCACATCGGTGATCTCGAGCTCACCACGAGCACTAGGCTTAATCGAGGCGGCAATATCACAGACCTGATTATCATAGAAATACAAACCTGTTACAGCATAACTACTACGAGGCTTCAGTGGCTTCTCTTCAATCGACAATGCTTTGTAATCTTTGTCAAACTCGACTACGCCATAGCGCTCTGGATCATTGACGTGATATGCGAACACCGTAGCGCCAACACTCCGATCGTTGGCGCTATCTAATTGCCCTACCAGTTCGTGGCCGTAAAAAATATTGTCGCCCAGCACTAGAGCACTGGGATTATTGCCAACAAAGTTTTTACCTAGAGTGAATGCTTGTGCCAAACCATCGGGAGAAGGTTGTACGCAATATTCAATATTGAGACCCCATTGAGAGCCATCACCTAAGAGCTCAGTAAAGCGTGGGGTGTCATGCGGAGTCGAGATGAGCAATATGTCACGAATGCCTGCCAACATGAAAGTACTTAAAGGGTAGTAAACCATGGGCTTGTCATAAACCGGCATCAACTGCTTGGAAACGGCTTGCGTGACCGGGTAAAGACGGGTTCCGGACCCACCAGCCAAAATAATGCCCTTGCGATTTACAGCCATGCAATTACCCCTTTTTAGGACCGCAGACAACGCGAGTGGTTTTAGATCAAACCATCCTCAGCAAGCCTGGATACATATTCTTGAACCATGCCATCCCAAGCTGGGAAATTTGGCACATTTTGAGATTCATTATAAGAGTTAGATGTCTCCAAATGCCGCACCTGAAGGACTCGACGCAATTTGGTGCTATCCATACGGGAATTCATGGGCCTTGGCGCTGGCAAGGGGTATTCAATCGCTGGGATTGCTTGAATGTTTTCTGATTTAGCTTTCAGCATCACGCCAGCATTTATTGCAGCCTGGATTGCCAAACACGCCAATCCATACCAAGTTGTCTCCCCCGCAGGAACTGCATGATAAATGCCCGAGGGAAATTTCCTGAGATTGAACTGTGCATCTAAGGCCAACTCCCAGCTGACCTGCGCCAACCAATTTGCGCTAGTGGGAACACCATACTGATCATGAATCACGTTTAATGACTCACGTTCTTTTGCCAAGCGCAATATTGTACGAATGAAATTACCCCCATCACCATAGACCCAGCTCGCTCTGAAAATAGCAAATTGACTAGAGGATACATTTGCAAATGCTGCCTCAATCGCAATTTCCCCAGCAGCTTTACTCTTGCCATATATACCCAGAGGATTACGATTATCGTCTTCAGTATGGAAACCGTGTTTATTACCATCAAAGACGTAGTCCGTTGAATAATATAAAAAAGTAGCGCCGCACTGGGCGGCATATTGCGCCATTAACTCTGGTGCTCTTGCATTGATTGCAAATGCCAGATCTACCTCTATTTCTGCTTTATCTACAGCCGTATAAGCAGAAGCATTAATGATGAGATCCGGTTTTTCACTACGAAGCAAAGAATGAAGTAAGTCCGCCTTGCTTATGTCACACTCCATTCGCCCTACATAGCGGATGTTTGTATTATTAGGAATAGTCAGCGAACTAAAAAGCGTTTTGAATGCCTTACCTAGTTGCCCATCTTTACCAAAAACTAAAATATTCACGCAAGCACTTTATCTGAATTAGTTATATTGCTTTTGTAGCCAGTCGCGATAGGAACCGCTCACTACCCCTTCGATCCAGACAGGGTTAGCTAAGTACCACTGTACTGTTTTACGAATACCAGTGTCAAAAGTTTCTGCTGGACGCCAACCAAGTTCGCGCTCTAGCTTGCCGGCATCAATTGCGTAGCGACGATCATGACCTGGACGATCCTTTACAAAGGTAATTTGCTCTGCGTATGATTTTCCATCCTCACGAGGTTTCAGTTCATCTAAGATACGGCAAATGGTCTTCACCACATCCAGATTCGCTTTTTCATTCCAGCCACCAATATTGTATGTTTCGCCCAACTGACCCTTAGCCAATACTTCACGGATTGCAGAGCAGTGATCGCCAACATAGAGCCAATCCCGAATTTGCTGACCATCGCCATAAATGGGTAGTGGCTTGTTATTCAAGGCATTCAATATCACCAGGGGGATCAGCTTTTCTGGAAAGTGATACGGGCCGTAGTTATTGGAACAGTTGGTGGTGACTACCGGGAATCCATAGGTATGAAACCAAGCACGCACCAAATGATCAGAGGCTGCCTTAGAAGCCGAATAAGGACTATTGGGCTCATAAGGATTAGTTTCAGTAAAGGCCGGATCAGTCAAAGATAAGGATCCATAGACCTCATCAGTAGAGACATGATGAAAGCGAAAATTGGCTTTTGCTTTTTCCTCAAGCGTATTCCAATATTCACGTGCACATTCCAAGAGATTGAATGTCCCAACGATATTGGTGGTGATAAATTCTGCTGGTCCATGAATCGAGCGATCTACATGGCTTTCTGCGGCAAAGTTCACAATCGCACGAGGCTGATGTTCTCTAAGTAGCTTAGCAAGCAACTCTTGATCACCAATATCGCCATGAATAAAAATATGGCGTGGATCATTCTTTAATGAATCTAGAGTAGCTAGATTACCGGCATAAGTTAACTTATCTAAGTTAACAACGCCCTCATGGCCTGGAACCTTTAACCAGTCCAAAACAAAGTTGCCGCCAATAAAACCTGCACCGCCAGTAACTAATATCATATTTAATCTATTCAATTTATGAACGCCAGCTAGCTTATGGCGTTTGCATCATTTGAAGGTATTTATTGAAGCGTTTCTTACCACACAAAAGAATCCCAAATTTCTGTACCAATTTTAGTCCGCCTCTTGGCTTGGGCAGAGGAATCTCCTCTACCGCACCCCCAGGCGTCTTATCGCAGTTAATTAATGCTGGGTTAATGAAAATACGATAGCCTTTTTGTCGTAAGTCACGATGAAACGGAATGTGATCGGCAACATCGATTCCATTTGCCTGAACGTCAGTGCCGGCATATCTACCAGCTAGAAAAGATTCGCGCGTATAAATACCTAGACCACCAAATGCAGAGTCCACCTCAATCAGATCTGCCCTCGGATCAATTGGAGACTGCTTACACGTCACGGCAATATCTTGAGCCATATCATTTCCTAAAATATGCTCAAGTTGATGCTTTTGTTCCCAGCAATCTATCGGGTTCCAATAAGGATGACTTAATCCCCAGATGTCGTAGTACTCACCCAATTGGTTGGCAGTAATGACATCCCAAGGCTCATCAACCTCCCAGCATTGGGCAATTTTTTCTGGGGTTACGAGGGCATTCATGCCATCTAAATCTGCCATGGCTATGTAATCAATGTCAGCATATTCTGGCTTTGAGGCTACAGCATCAATAATCAGATTGCGGCATAAAGCGATTCGGTCTGTACGCCTTGGATATTGCTTACTTAAATTGCCAACACTGACAAAGGAAAAGTTTTTAATAACGCCTTGTAGTTCTTCTAATTTTTTCGGGGTATCATCGCTAGAATCGCTCTCAACCACAAAGCAATGAATTTCCTTGAAGTTACCAAGACTTGCCACTAATGTTTCAACCTCATTTTGAATCGTATGCGCCACATTCCTAATCGGGCCAGCCAGCAAAATTTTGGAGCTGGCAATTGCCTTACGAGCAGGTTTTCGAAACTTAATTAGAGTCATATAAAAATGTTATTGGCCAACTACTATCAACCTGATAGGGTAAAAAATGCCTCTTTTGAGGAAGTCGATAGACATCATACCTACAACCCAACCTTTACCAATAGATTACTAAGATCGGAATTTCTAAAGCACGGGATTGAACTAAATAATCCAGACGTTAACCAAGGACGCGAGATTGCTTTTAGTATTTTGCACGATGGCCAAGCCCAAGATGCAATTTCTGGCCCCAAATACCTTATTGCAACCGAAAACCCCTACATTTGCCCCCGCAACCAAGATAGGACCTATCTAAGCCAGTTCAATGGGGTATTTACCTGGAATACTGACCTTGCAGACCTACCCAATGTCAGTCATGTCTTTATCCCGAATCAAATCCGAAATCAGGCGACGCCCTCCTTTGCCGCAAGACCCATTTTTTCCTGCATCATTAACGCCAATAAAGCATTCCCCAAGAGGTTGGAGCACGACCTGTATCGAGAGCGCCTCGAAGTCATACGCTGGTACGAATCTCATGCACCCCAATATTTTTCTTTGTTTGGCTTAGGTTGGGGTAAGCCAGCGCCTGCCTTTACACCAACAGAAAAAATAGCTCGGCGGATGAAACGTATTGCAAGCCAGCTTTTCGCCTATAAGCCTTATCCAAGCTATGTTGGGGAAGTAGAAGATAAAGAAGCTATTTACCGCAAAACCAAGTTTGCTTACTGCTATGAAAACGTAGCCAATCTTCCCGACTACATTAGCGAAAAAATATTTGACTGTTTTTTTGGCGGATGTGTCCCAGTCTACTGGGGTTCGAATACGATTACTAATCACATCCCTAAAGCTTGTTTTGTTGATAAAAGAGACTTTAAGAGCACCGAAGAAGTGCACCGCTTCTTGACCAGCATTGGCGAACAAGAATACACACAGTATCAAGACAGCATTCGTGCATTTCTGGCAAGTCCTAAGGCAATGGAGTTTGACACTACAACCTACGTCTCAACGATTATCAACAGAGTTCTCATAGACTTGCATCATGCTTAATCGTTTTATTCTTGATTACGACAATCCGGACGCTGGCATCGGTCACTCGATGGGAATCATCAATCGCGCACTAAAAATTGCAAATCGAAATCAGCTGCAATTTGCCTACTCTGAGAGTCAGCTTAGCAAGTCACATGATCAGTCATTTAAATGGCGCTTGAAGCAACAACTGCGAAAGCTACGTGGTAAGAATGCCTATGAATCCCATAATATTGGCAACGATCTTAATTCGATGCTCAATCCCTCTGCGTCTTTACCCAATCGCGAAGATATTGAAAAACGCATTCAACGCGGTGAAATTAAACTCATTGAACTACCTCTTTTTGAGATCCATATCCCCTCTAACGAGCAAAATGACGATGAGATCTATAGATCTATAGATCAGTTCATTCAAAGTCACCCTGGCCTCAATATTGCTTTTAAGATTAGCAATAATCGCTTTGGCGACTATGAATACGCATCTACTCGAGATTGGTTTTTGAATGCTTATGCAAAAGCTAGAGAGCAGCAACCTATTCCACTGTCTTATGACACAAGAAAACTGAATATTGCTGTACATATACGCCGAGGAGATCTGCTGCCAGGACGCCAGTATTCTGATCTCTCGTCCAGAATGTTGCCAGATGCTTGGTATTTAGAAATCTTGAATATGGTTGCAGCAAATACTCAAAAGCAGCTAGCCATACATATTTTTAGCGAAGGTAGAGACGGTATTTATCACTCAGAAAACGCAGCGCCCTTCTCCTGGAAGGAATACTTTCAAAATACACCGCATGAAGTTCATGAATATATTGATAGCGACTTCATGGGTGCGTTTCATCACCTAATACACGCAGATCTTTTAATTGGATCTAAAAGTGGAATGAGCCACTTAGCTGGAATGCTTAATCAACAAAGCAAAATCATGCCCAAAATGTGGCATTCCTATCGAGGCGCAAATCGCCTACTAGAGGTATCTAGCTTGCCATCAGAACTGTCGCAAGACCAAATCAAGAGCCATCTGCAAGAACTGCTGTAGTTACTGAATTAAAGGCTAGCCCAAAGGCTGATAAGCAGACGCTCTAAACGCGTCAATGGCGTCCACAATCCATTGCGACGAAACTGAAAGCGCGCATAGATCTGCGAATTTGCCTGAAGAGAAACCCCAGGAAATTGCTTGTTCAAGGCACGCAACAATCTCGTACCGAACGAGATTCTCTTTGACCACGGCAACTGACGCGGATACAGCTCAGCTGAAATTCCTAAGAGATCTAGGTACTTTTTCTGCACCTCAATTGTGGTGACTCTAAACTTATCCAAATGAACAGAGCTTGTTTGCGCAGGATAACGGCGGTAAGTAATGAGGCGCTCTTTCAAATTCAAGAATCGATAACCCGCAGCAGCCATCTGCACCCATAGGTAATAATCTTCTGATGTCAGAATCGAGGTATCGTATTTAAAGCGCTTAAAAATTTCTGCTTTACCCATCATGGCGGAGTTACAAAGACCACAATAAACCGAAAGCAGTGCGCGCAAATCTGGGTCTGTAAATTTATCTTTCGACTTCTTGAGCTTGCCAGAAGCTTCATCCAGCACCCACTGAGCACTTCCACATAAATCACATTCACCAAGCTCAAGGCTACGCAATTGCTTTTCAAGACGAGTGGGATCTGCAATATCATCAGCATCCATTAAGGCAATGTATTGGCCACTCGCTCTATCAATCATGTCATTACGCGCCCTGACCACACCATAATTCTGATCTGACAGCATGTTCACTATACGACGATCATCAAAACCCTGAATGACCTGTCGAGTGTTGTCTTTAGAGCCATCATCAAAAATAATGAGTTCTATATTTTGATAACTTTGATTAAGAATGCTGTTGATAGCCTCAGCGATATACAACTCCGAGTTGTATGCAGGCATCAATACGCTAATGAGTGGCTTAGTAGTCATTAGATAAAGCTTTGCAAGTAACGACCAAATCGTTTCAATTTCTTAAGCGCTCTAGAAAGAAGTGATTTTTGGCTTGCACCATAGTCCAAAGCTAAATCCCAGCTAGATTGATAAATAACACCCAGATAGCGCTCTTTTATCTTTTCTGGCGTTTCACCAATTCTGCGCAATAGGAAATAGTGCCATTCGTAGTAATAGATACGGAACAATTGCTCTATGGGATACAAAGGGATGGCTTTGTAATTTAATAGGGCCTCTAGATATAACAAAGTCTCTGGATGATCGGGTGTGCAGATATCCCAAAAAGTAAGCTCTTGAGGCTTTAGGTAAGAGTCCTCAAGCGATCTCCATACCTTCGTAGACCAAATAAATGGAGGGCAATGGCAATAGTAATTAGGGCCTTGGCGTCCAAATAAATGCTTAACCCTATCTCCTTCAGCAACCAGCTGAAGCGGGGCTTTTGCAAAACCGCGGTCAACAGCAAGCTGAAAGTATTCTTTATTTTGATAAATGACTGTATATGGCTGACCATCGTTCGCCACGAAATCAGACTTATAAAAATGCTTTATAAAAATACAATCTGAGTCCAAGCAAACATAGTTCTCACACAAGCCCAAGCGCCAAAATTCTGATTTAATAATTTGCTGAGTCAGGCCACCAGATTTATTTTTCTCAATACCAATAGGAGCATCTGGATTCGCCTGCAAAATGGATTCGTCTGAAACCCACTGATACCCTTCCCCACCTACTAACTGAACCAATAAATCGTAGTCGGCTTGTGGCGTGGAAATATAAAACGGAATATGGTCGTGGTTATAGTCGGAGACAGACTGCAATAGCCGCTTTAATCGCAGAAAATCTTTGCGATAGGATTTACAGTAAAGAACAAGGTCTTTCAAAGGGCAGCCTTTTCCTGAGCAATATGCGAAAGAATACTGCTTACCGCTTGATCCACGCCAATTGGCTGCCAAACTGGCTGTAGAAGCTGTTTTTGCTGCCAATCTAGCCAGATCCTCTCAAGCGTCAAAGTGATACCCTCATCATCCCCGTCAGCACTTAAATACGACTTGCGCTGCAAGAGCATTTGATCGAGCTGTGGATTGCGATGGGTGATTCCCCAAATTGGTCTACCAGACCAGAGATAGTCATAAAACTTCGAGGGAATGTACTCTGCACACCACTCATCGTTTCCATGCAGCAAAATGAGTGCATCCGCCTCCTGCATTTTTTGGGCCACTCGCTCACGTCCCGATTTTCCTGTAACAGAATCATGCTCTAAGCGACCATGTGCCAACAAAATATCCGAAAATCCACAACGGTTTATAGCCTCTAGGGATAAAGAATCTAGGGGTGCACCATACGCATGTACACGCAAATGTTTTCTGGCTTCTGGATATTTTGCAAACAGCGCACTCGCGGCTTTTAAAACAATCGACAGTGATCTATCGTTTGCTAATGAACCAAAGTGGCATAAGTTTAGATATTCGCTATATTGATGGTGAGACTCGCCCTGCATACCCCCCGGAGGATTGGCACCAGGCATCACCACAAAGCCAGTTGCATTGCCTGCAGTATTTAAATTAGGATTTCTGACTTTAGCGTAGTGAAGTGCTCCATCGGTGAACCACCATACGTAGTCTGAGTACTTACATAGCTGACTCTCTAAATAGTGTCGAAAGCGGGCGTCGCGATTCTTTGGTTTCTCAAAACCCTGATCATTTGGGTTCTTACGAATCACCAAGGGATCATGCACCTCAGAAATCAATGGCAGACCTGTGGCACGCTTTAACCATACGCCCGCCAAATGCGCCGACCAAGCACTCCCAATGGAGTAAATAACCTGAACCTTACCACTGCGAATCAGAAAATAGCCTCGCACAAAAGCAGGTAGCGCCCAAGACCATTGACTGGAGTAGCCCAGAAATAATTTTTCAATCGCAATGAGTGGAGCCAATAAAATGGATACCGATCTAGTGGTGATTTTGTAAATAAAACCACGGCCATATTTATTGGCAATCCAATGGCGAAAGTCAAAGCGGAAAGCAGCAGGACCCCAAGCCAAAAATTGCTGATGGGGAAAGCGATTATCTTTTAATCCAGTAATCGCACTGAAAACAATGGGCTTGATTCCCACCTGTAAAAAATAGGGGATCTTATCGGTAATGGTTAAACTGGCCGCCCTACCATCCATATTGAATGCATGAGAAAGCAGAAGCCAATTTTTCTGTTGCGCAATAGATTTAGCCTTCAATCAGCACCCTTATATCACCGCTTAAAATCACATTAGTAGCTAGAATTATAGTAGGCTTCCCCTTACACATTAAATATTAAACATGCATGCTAAAAATTAAAGAACTCTTCCAGAAGTTTCTATTTTCCTTAGCTGGAAGCGCTATCTGCATTCTTTACAAAGATCAGCTGTATACCAAAAATCCAATTTTAGTTAAAAATGATCGTGTTCACTTTATTCGTCGATGGTCTCTATTGCCTTTGGACCCGAAAGTGAAAAGCCTAGAAGGTGAAATATTTTATTTATTGATTATTCATACAGACAATATTGCGCATTTCTTTCATGATGTTTTTTTTCCTTTTTACGTTAACTGGAGAAAAAACAAGAAACGAGTTTGCGTATCCATTAAGGGAAACTCTTTTCAAAGAGAGTTTTTAGAGTCTGTCATTGACCCCAAAGATTTACTCTTTTTGGACTATGAGACCTCCTACGCCTTCTCCGATTTAATTGTGACCCCGGAAGGTCGAGATTTACAGCTCTATCCAGACTACAGAGAAATCTGCCAGGAAATTAAAAGTATCTGTTTTGCGAAACATGGGGTTTCCGAGACTAGAACGAAAAATTTAATCTATGGCCGGAATGAATTAAGCCGCAAGAACTTATTAAATATCGATCAAGCATTTTTAAAAGCAAACAGTATTGAACAAGTATTTTTATCCAAGCTCAGCTTTAAAGATTATCTTGATACCTTGGCTAGCGCCAAGACGTTTACCTATATGGTTGGAGCCGGTGTATTTAATCTGTTGTTTCTGAATGACGACGTCAAGGTTTTAGAAATCAACCCCCATCGAAATAACTCATGGGCTCAAATGTTTGGTCTATCCAAACTATGCCAATTCAATGTTGTCATCAGCAATAATTTAGAGCACTCTAGCGCCGCCGCTCAAGACGAATTAATACTAGATAGCCATGTCAATTTTGATCAGCATATTGCTACAGCGATTACTGATTTAATTGCCCGCCACAATTGACATCACTGCCATTCTTACAGCAATACCAAAAGTAACTTGATTCAGTATCACTGACTGCGGGCCATCAGCTACCACCGAGTCAATCTCTACACCGCGATTCATCGGTCCAGGGTGCATCACGATCGCATCAGATTTAGCTAAACCTAGGCGGCTAGGCGTTAGGCCATACTGCTTATAGAATGCGTCGCCCTCTGGTACTTGGCCGGCATCCATACGCTCTTTCTGAATACGCAATGTCATAACAATATCGACATCCTTCAAACCTTCTTCCATGCTATGGAACACTTTTACGCCAAGCATGTCTAAATTGCTTGGAAGCAGGCTCTCCGGGCCAATCGCACGAATATCCTCACAACCTAAAGTTGTCAGCGCATGAATATTCGACTTAGCAACACGACTATGCACAATATCCCCCACAATCGCCACCTTCAAACCTTTAAAGTTTTGCTTGAAGTGACGCATGGTGTACATGTCTAACAAACCTTGGGTGGGATGCTGATGACTACCATCACCAGCATTCACTACGTGTACATGTGCAGGTACATGATTAGCGATTTCAATAGGCGCCCTAGAAACACCATGACGCACGACAAAAATATCTGCCTGCATAGCGACTAAGTTATCGATGGTATCCAGCAAGCTTTCACCCTTAGCTGTTGAGGATGTGGAAATATCTAAATTAATCACATCAGCTGATAGACGCTTGGCGGCAATCTCAAAAGTAGTTCTAGTGCGTGTGGAGTTCTCAAAGAACAAGTTAAATACGCTCTTGCCCCTTAATAAAGGAACCTTCTTTACTTCACGCGAGGGGTCGGTAACGCTCACAAACTGCTTGGCAGTATCCAAAATATGGAGGATTTGCTCTTTGGGAAGACCTTCTAAAGTCAGAAGATGAGTTAACTCTCCAGCTGCATTAAATTGATTGACTAGCTGACTCATTATTCGCGCTCCTCTAACTGAAAGCTGAACTTGCCAACAAGATCTTTTTCTAAAACAAGAATTTGATTCTCCGGAACCTCAATTTGCTGGCCTACAAAATTGGCGGCTATCGGAAGTTCGCGGTTACCGCGATCAGCCAACACCATTAACTCTACTTGTGCGGGTCGACCAAAATCAAACAACTCATTTAGCGCTGCTCGAACAGTTCTGCCGGTAAGGAGCACATCGTCAACCAAAATGACATCGGCACCATTTACCTCAAAGGGTAAATGGGTAGTCATCGTACTGGAAGTGCGCAAGGCGGTCATACCCTTCTCAGCATAGTCATCACGATGAAAAGCAACGTTAATCACTCCAAAGTGAGGAAGGCCTAAATCACTAGCCAAACGCTCTGCAATCCATGCACCGCCCATAGCAAGTCCTGCCAGCTCAAAAGAACCTACTTGCGCTCTCTTGCGGAGATTTTCTAGTAATTTTCCGTATAACTGTTCAGCATTCATTCTTTAGTCCGGTACGTGTTATCTGGTCTCATTTTTAAGATAATTTCTAGCTTAGAGACTTTGCAGCTTGCTCAGCAAAATACTGCTCCAAAATTAAGACCGCAGAATGAGAATCTAGATTGTCGTGCATCTCTGAATTACTCTCTAAAACTACCGATGTGTAGCGTTCGTCCACCCAGTGAACCGGCAAATGAAAGCGTCCATGCAGCTGATTACCAAAACGGGTTGCTTTGGTCGTCATCTCATGTGAGGCGCCATCTGGATAAACTGGACGACCAACCACGATCTGGTCAGGTTGCCACTCCTTCAGAAGACTCTCAATTGCCTGAAATAAAGCATCGTTACTCGGCGCTGCAATCGTTTTTAAAGCTTGGCCTGACTGCGTCATTGAATTACCAACCGCTACACCTACTCTGCGAGTTCCAAAATCAAAAGACAGTACAGTCAATGGCCTAGGCATGCCCAGTCTCCCCAGAAAGATGAGACAAATCAAAACCTAGATAGCTCACAGCCTTTTCATATCGTTGGCTTGATGGCGTATTGAAGATGATCTCAATCATTTGTTCACGTGTTAGCGGTATATTCATCCAACCGTTCAAGATGATTTCTTCCTCGAGTTGACCAGCACCCCAGCCTGAATAACCTAAAGTCATCAAAAAATGTTCAGGCCCTTTACCGACAGCAACCGCCTCAAGAACGTCTTTGGAGGTTGTCATGGTTAAACCGCCAGGAATCATTAAAGAGGAGCTATAAGGAGATAGTGAATCAGACTCATGTAATACAAAGCCACGCTCAACCTGAACTGGGCCGCCAAAATAGACTGGTTGGTTTAGTAAAGGGGCAATTTCTAGCTTCAACTCAATTTTGTCAAAGAGGGTCTTCAGATCAACTTCAGTAGGTCGATTAACCACCAAACCCATTGCCCCTCTATCAGTGTGCTCAAAGAGATAGATCAGAGAGCCTGCAAAATTAGGATCTACCATGCCGGGCATGGCAATTAAGAACTGATTTGCAAGACGGTCAGCAGAAAAAGAGATTGATGACTCTGGCGCAGAAGCTGGTTCTGAAGCAGGGGGTGCTTTTTTAGCAGAAGTCATAGGGGCTATTTTACAGAATATCTAGATTTTTCCGGTAACCCAATAAGCCAAAAGACCGACAAGCTCATGAACAACGTCATGCCAGTTTTGAGCCCCATCAAGCAAATTGAAAGAGGTCCACTGAAGTGTATTAGCCGTCTGGTAATCCACCGGCACAGGCAAGACTGGCAAGCCTTGTTTTTGGAAGATCTTAGTAGATCTATACATATGACTTGCCGAGGTGATCAATAACCAGGGTTTTAATTGGTTAGATGCATCTTTAGCCCCAAATTCCTCAATCATCAGCTTCATATAAAGCACATTTTCGTAAGTGTTACGAGACTGATTTTCATAGAGGGCTTTCTCCTCATTCAAAGCCTGCTCCCGTACAAGCTGTTTGAATGCATCTGCCTCAGATATGCCTCTTGGGGTAATGCGTCCTGAATAGCCACTGAATATATAAGGAAGTGTAGGATTTTTACGAATTAACTCGAAGGCCTTGGTAATGCGTTCTGCTGAAGCATGAATGGATACCTCGCCGCGATCTGCTGCGATATCTCCACCAGAAATAGCTCCGCCCAAAATAATGATGCCACCAATATCATTATTTGATAGCTTTGAAAGCTCTGTTTTTATTACGGCATTCTCAATAGTCCGCAGAAAAACTTCCGATGCAAGCAACCAACCCACTAGAGCAAGGTCTGCCAATGCTATTACTAAAAACCTTGTGCAAAGATGCGGCTTTCGAAGCGATAAAAAAAAGTAAGCTTAGAAAGACAAAAACAATCACCCAATTGAGTGGCTCAATACAGAATTGCACTACCTTCGATAAAATAAAAAAAATCGTATCCATAGTTACTTGGGATCTTAACCTGATTACCCAGCCCTATCGCCTGCATTTCCTTTGAATAAGCCCTAATATACGGATTATGCAAAAAGCTCTTGTTTGGCTCCGCCGTGACCTCCGTCTTTATGACAACGCCGCCCTCCACCATGCCCTCAAGGAAAGTGAGAGGGTTTGGCTCGCTTTTATCTTTGATACGGATATCCTCAAGCCCCTCATTAAAGGTGAATTAAACCCCAAAGGCTTAAAGCACGACCGCCGTGTCGATTTCATCTGGCAAGGTCTAAAGCAAATAGAAAATGAGCTTCGTAAGCAAGGTGGCGGACTCATTGTTCGCTTTGGCAAACCCACAGAATGCATTCCTGAAATCTCTAAAGAATTAAGCGCTGAAGCTGTTTTTGTAAATCATGACTACGAACCTTCCGCAATTGAGCGAGATGCAACTGTTGCTGCTTCTTTGGAAAAAATAGGCATTCGTTTTGAGAGTTTTAAAGATCAGGTTATTTTTGAGAAAAAAGAAATTCTCACCAACTCTAATACTGTCTTTTCTATTTTTACACCCTATAAAAATAATTGGCTCAAGACTCTCCAAGATAAAGATCTTGCTGCCTATGAGTGCAATCCGAAGCCAGGTCAATTAGCGGCGATTCCTAAAAAAATTGATCAAGTCTTTCCCTCTCTTGAGGCCATGGGATTTTGTGCTACCGGCATTGAGAGCTATCTGCCGCCTGGCTCAGAGGGTGGTCAATATTTTTTAGAAGACTTCCTGCCGCGCATCGATCAGTATCAAGTTGGTAGGGACTTTCCGGCAATCAAAGGCGTCAGTTATCTATCTACCCATTTACGTTTTGGTATGTTGTCCATCAGAGGTTTGGTACGTGAAGCACATCGCCGTATGCTCGCCGGCAGCATAGGGGCAACCATTTGGTTAAGTGAACTGATTTGGCGAGATTTTTATTTCATGATTCTGGCCAATCACCCACGTTTAGCAAGTGGGGCTGCTTTTAAACCAGACTATGACAATATCGCTTGGGAGTCTGGCGCCAAAGCTAAGAAATTATTCGCCTCTTGGTGCGAAGGTAAAACGGGTTACCCTCTGGTTGACGCAGCCATGCATCAACTGAATCAAAGTGGCTATATGCATAACCGCTTACGCATGGTAGTGGCGAGCTTTCTAACAAAGGATTTGGGGATTGATTGGCGCTGGGGTGAGGCTTATTTTGCAGAACACCTGAATGACTTTGAGCTGTCATCGAATAATGGCGGCTGGCAATGGGCCTCCTCATCTGGATGTGATGCACAGCCCTACTTCCGCATCTTCAACCCGATAACCCAGTCAGAAAAATTTGATCCGGAGGGTAAATTCATCAAACGTTACCTGCCTCAACTAGAAAAACTCTCCAAGAAATCGATTCACGCACCCTGGAAGGCTGGTCATATTGAGCTCGAGGCAGCTGGTGTGGTGCTTGGTCGAGATTACCCACTTCCAGTGGTTGATCATGATGGGGCACGTAAAAATACCTTAGTGCGTTATAGCGTAGTCAAAAAAGTCACTTAATCTATAGACTCGTCCAAGCTTATTCATACTCCGTTCACATTTCCGCTTTAAGATAGGTTATGAGCAAGATTTATGCCGTGGGTGATGTGCAAGGCTGCGCACCCTCCCTCAAAGCCCTCCTCAAAAAACTTCCCCAAAAATCAAAGATGATTTTTTTGGGGGATTTGGTTAATCGTGGTCCCGACTCCCTTAGCACACTACGCAAACTCAAGTCTTTACAAGAGTCCGGTCGTGCTGAATGCATTCTTGGTAATCATGATTTACATCTCTTAACCATCGATGCCGGGCTTCGTAAGCCCAAGGGCTTAGATACCGTAAATCCCATCCTATCAGCCCCAGATCGAAAAGAACTCATTCACTGGATACGCAATCGTCCTTTGGCTTTAAGTACTGGCAATGTTCTTACTGTACATGCTGGCGTTCTGCCGCAGTGGGACTTACAGCAAACCATCGAATGTGCGCATGAAGTTGAAAAAACTTTGCGAAGCAAGTCATATAAGGAATTCCTGGCAAATATGTATGGCAATACACCCGCCAAGTGGAGTAATAAGTTAAAGGGCTATGAGCGCCTGCGAGTCATCACCAATGCGCTCACCCGGATGCGTTTTTGCACACCCACAGGTCGAATGGAATTTGAGAGCAAGGAAGGTTTAGGGAAAGGTCCCAAAGGTTACATCCCTTGGTTCACAGTCCCCAATAGAAAAACTCAAGATGTTCTAACCTACTTTGGTCATTGGTCTACATTAGGCCTGTTACGACAACATAATGTTATTGGCTTAGATACTGGCTGCGTATGGGGCGGAAAACTGACTGCTCTAGAGATATCAAGCTCGAATAAAGACTCCAAAAAGCTGGAGCTTATTCAGGTGAGTGGTTATGACCACCCACTGAGAATGTAAAAACTAAGCTGAATTTAAAACTTTATTTAAAGTTGTTTGAATGATTCCTCAGCGGCAGCAATAATAGCCTCGATCACGGCATTATCGTGAGCAATCGAAGTGAAGCCTGCCTCATAGGCTGAAGGTGCTAGATACACTCCTTGATCCAACATCAGGTGAAAGAACTTCTTAAAATTCTCGATATTGGTTTTCGTCACTGCCTCATAGGAGGTCGGAACTTCGCTAGCAAAATAAAACCCAAACATACCCCCAACACTATCCACTGCAAAAGGTATATTGTTTTTATCGGCAGCCGCTTTTAAACCAGCCATGAGCTTTTCAGTTTGACCTGTTAAGCATTCATAGAAACCTTCACGAGAAATGATTTCTAAGTTCTTCAAGCCTGCTGCTACTGCTACAGGATTACCCGATAAAGTTCCTGCTTGATAAACATTACCCAATGGAGCCAGCTTGGACATAATTTCCTTCTTGCCACCAAAGGCTGCCATTGGCATCCCACCACCCATAACTTTCCCCAAGCAAGTCAGGTCAGGAGTAATGCCCTGTAAAGATTGAGCACCCCCTAAGGCGACTCTAAAACCAGTCATGACTTCGTCATAGATTAATACGCTGCCATACTTGCTGGTCAGTTTTCGTATAGCAGATAAGAATTCTTTTGAAGGTTGAATCAGATTCATGTTGCCTGCAATCGGCTCTAAGATCACGGCAGCAATTTGATTGCCTTGCTTATTAAAAACTTCCTCTATAGCAGCTGTATCGTTGTATGGCAGTACTAGCGTGTGCTTGACCAAATCCTGAGGAACGCCACCGGATGATGGTGCATTTTGCGTAGAGTCGGCAAATGTCAGCAAGCCCGAGCCAGCTTTTACCAACAAGCTATCAGCATGACCGTGATAGCAACCCTCAAACTTAATAATCAAATCACGACCGGTATATCCACGCGCTAGACGCAATGCACTCATGGTTGCTTCAGTGCCACTAGAAACCATACGAACTTGCTCAACACTTGGCATGAGAGCACAAATGCGCTCAGCTAATTCAATCTCGCCCTCAGTGGGTGCGCCATAACTAAAACTAGTTTCAGCAGCTTTTTGAACTGCGGCCACAACTTCAGGGTTAGCATGACCCGCAATCATTGGGCCCCAAGACATAATTAAGTCGATATAGCGCTGTCCATTAGCATCCCAAAAATAAGGGCCATTGGCTTTAGCAACAAAGCGTGGAACCCCGCCTACCTGACGAAAAGCCCGTACCGGAGAATTGACACCTCCGGGAATAGTCTTTTGTGCACGTTCAAATAAAACTGCGTTTTGATCTACTGTAGCCATCATTGCTTCCGAGTTAATAAATTAAATCGCCATCATTTCAAAATCTTCTTTGCGAGCACCGCACTCTGGACAAGTCCAATTCATAGGTACATCCTGCCAAAGAGTGCCAGGTGCAATACCTTCATTAGGCAAACCAGCAGCTTCGTCATAAACCCAGCCACAGATTAAACATATATATGTTTTAAATTCCATTACTCTGTTCTCCGCTTATCTTTACTTTTATTTTACGGTTTTATGCTTATTTTGGTCGACCTTAAGTAGGTCGCTTGGCATGCATCTCAAACTTGAATAAACGGCACTCCAAAGGGCCATTAAATAAAGGGGTGCGTTTAGATTCTTTAATACGCAATTGACCAGGTAGCGCCATATCTGCGGTAAGAACAAAGATATTCCAGCCACCAAAATCCTCTTTGAGGTGTTGCCCAAACTGAAGTAAAAACTCCACAAACTTAGGATCTTGCTCTTCTTGCGCTTGCAGTTTTTTCAAGGACTCACGACTAGAACGTTTAGCACTCTGACGACCGGTTTCTAGATTGAGCTCGAAACGATTATCTGGTTCCTCAGCATCATCATGACGTGCCTCTTGGTTAGATCCACGCTCTTGGCCGCGACCGCCTTTAATGACTAGACGTTTACCATAAGGGGGGTTTAATAGCATCACGCCCTCACTCAAATTACCTGGCGCTTTAGCAGCTAATGCATCCACTTGACGAGCTAGAGGTTGATCTGGTAACTGAGCTCGTTGCCAATTGCCCTTAAACATCGAGACTAATTTTTCATTAATATCGCTACCGCTAATTCTTAATGACTCAATACTAGGGTACTGCTTACGCTTTTCTAGCATCAGCGCTAGAGCAGCATCTTTTAAATCTACCCAGCGCTTTTGCTCGGCAGTTTCGTTAAAAGGCTTTAGTCTTTGAAATCCAAAGCCATGAGCAGAGGTCACCAAAGGGCGATAAGCTAAGCGACTCGCTTTAGCATCATCGCCGTACATCCCTGCACGAATTGCCCCAGGAGGAATCCCTAAAACCATCTGGGCAGCCTCAATTAAAAAAGTACCGCTACCACACATCGGATCAAATAAAGCCTGACCCGGCTTCCAAGCGGTAATAGACAGAATGCCCGCTGCCAAATTTTCTTTTAAGGGTGCGTCGCCTTTTTCATCGCGCCAGCCTCTTTTAAACAAAGCTTCGCCCGACGTATCCAAATAAATGGTCACTTGGGTTGCCGTCAAATGTGCCTGCACCCGTACATCTGGGAAAGCAGTATCAATACTGGGGCGGTCACCTGTGACATCACGCAACCGATCCACAATCGCATCTTTAATTTTGAGTGTTGCAAAATTTAAACTCTTCAATGGAGAGCGATGTGCAGTAACGTCGACTCGCAAAGTTTGCCTTGAGCTGAACCACTCTTCCCATGCCAAGCCACTAGCCAATTTATACAAGTCATCTTCTTGTCTATAGGGTGCTTGCGCCATTTGTAGCAAGATACGACTAGCAATACGTGAATGTAAGTTCAGAGCCATAGCAGCCGATATTGGTGCAGCAAGACCAACACCGCCTGTAGGGCTAGTAGGGGTGGGATCAATGACCCATGCTCCCAAAGCCTTACACTCTGGGCGTCCAGCAATCTCTGCTAGCTCCTGGGCTAGCGACACTTCTAAGCCACCTGGACAAACAACAAAAAATCTCATGAGGCTAACAATCTTTAAATGGGAGTATTAAAAATAAAACACTATTAATTGGCTAGCATTAAGGTTTAAATAACACCAACGCAACAATAATGACTAGCAGAACCACAGGAGCTTCGTTAAACCAACGAAACCACACTCCAGATCGTTTATTGTTACCTGCACGGAATTTCTTAAGTAAACCCAAACAGGCGTGGTGATAGCCAATCACCAAGAGTACAAAGAATAATTTGGCATGCATCCACACATCGCCACGACCAATGCCAAAATGAAGCCATAGTATCAAGCCTAGCAATACTGCTGGTACCGCCAAAATAGTCATAAACCGGAAGAGGCGATCAGCCATACCTAAGAGACGGGCATGGGCTTCGGCATGCTTTTCTTCTGCTAAGTTCACAAAAATTCTCGGCAAATAAAACAATCCGGCAAACCAAGAGGTAATCAATACGATGTGAAAGGTTTTAACCCAGAGGTAAGCATTGCTCATATGTGGTGCACTTTATCTATTAACAAAATTATTTACATTAAGTACGAATCTCGCCATGGCCCATGACGACATACTTCAGAGAAGTCAAGCCATAAAGGCCCACAGGGCCGCGGGCATGGAGTTTGTCATTCGAAATACCGATCTCAGCACCCAGGCCATATTCAAAACCATCGGCAAAGCGCGTGCTGGCATTGACCATCACGCTGGCGCTATCGACTTCACGCAAGAAACGATCGGCTTGGGCCGTATTATTGGTAATGATGGCATCAGTATGTTTGCTACCGTATTGCTCAATATGATTCATGGCCTCATCGATATTAGCCACCGTCTTAATAGATAGAATTGGCGCCAAATACTCGGTCTGCCAGTCTTCCTCTGTAGCGTCGACTAAATTCTGAAAGCCATTTGCTTCTAGCGTTTTGCGAGTCAAGCCATCGACACGCAATTCAACACCTTTGTCTTGGTAAATCTTACAAAGTGTTGGCAACACTTTCTGCGCAATCTCTTGATTTACCAACAGAGTCTCCATCGCATTGCAAGGAGCGTAGCGTTGAGTCTTGGCGTTATCGCAGACATTCACTGCCATAGCTACATCAGCATCGGCATCAATATAAGTATGACAAATGCCATCCAAATGCTTAATCATGGGTACGCGTGCTTCAGCCATCAAGCGCGCAATCAAACTCTTACCACCGCGTGGCACGATGACATCGATGTGTTGCGTCATGGTAATCATCTCACCAACAGCACTACGATCTGTTGTGGTTACCACTTGTACAGCATCCTTAGGCAAGCCCGCAGCAGCCAAGCCCTCCTGAATAATCTGTGCAAGCAAAGTATTGGAATCGATGGCTTCAGAACCGCCACGCAAAATCACAGCATTGCCTGACTTCAGGCACAAAGCAGCTGCATCAATAGTGACATTAGGACGAGACTCGTAGATGATGCCAATCACGCCGAGAGGAACGCGCATCTGACCTAGTTCAATTCCAGAGTCTTGCTTTTGTAATGGGGTAATTTGCCCAATTGGATCTTCTAAAGAAACGATTTGCTCTAAACCCAAGGCCATCGTTTCAATCGTTTTAGGCGTCATTGTTAAGCGATCAATGAAGGCGACATCTTGTCCATTAATCTTCGCGCGTTCTACATCCACTTGATTGATCTTCTGAATCTCAGTAGATTTTTGACGCACTACTTTGGCGATATGCAATAAGGCTTGATTTTTTTGCTTGCTAGATGCACGAGCCATTGCACGCGATGCAGCGCGTGCTCGCACTCCAATATCTTGCATCATTTTTTGAATGGATGAACTCATTTCTTAATCTCTTGTTTCTGATGTCTTAGTACTTAACGCAATAAATTTCCGACTAAACGCAAACCATCCCAAGGATCTGCTGGCAACTCAGCCGCATACAAGCCCTTGACCTGTCGATCCAAGCCTGCAGCTACCTGCATAGCTCTCCGCAAATTCAGGGACTGGATCCTTCTTAATGCAGCAGGATACAAACGCTCTTTATTTCCCCAAATGCGGTTAGCGCGCATCAGATTCTGCACAGACTCGCCCGCATCACTTACTGCCTTTAATTTAGATAGTATCCGAAGCTCCTCGGTTACGCTCCATAGAATCAATACTAGCGGCTCACCTTCGCCCTTTAGGCCATCTAACATTCGATTTAGCCTGGCCAAATCTCCTGCAAGCATTGCTTCAGTTAACTCAAAGACGTTATAACGCGCCACCTTTAGAATAGAAGAGCGAATTTGCTCCTCAGTCAATTTGCCTACGGGGTATAACAAACCCAGCTTCAAGATTTCTTGATGAGCTGCAATGAGATTGCCCTCTACCTGATCGGCAATAAATTCAATAGCACGTTGACCCTCAGGACCCGCTTCCACTGCCTGATCCTGACGCTGCAGTCGCCCTGCTATCCATTGCGGCAAATGACTGCGATCCAATGAATCAATTTGAATCGCCATACCAGCATCATCTAAAGCACTAAACCAAGCTGACGTCTTCGTTTTACCATCTAAGCGGGGCAACACAATACAGACAACCGTATCCGGACCATCTGACCCCATAGGCTGAGCAGCCATTTGAGATGCGAACTGCTTTAGCGCATCAGCCCCATCGCGACCCGGCTTGCCAGTCGGAATGCGCAACTCAACCCAACGCTTATCACCAAACAGAGACATCGTCTGACCAGCATTGAGTAGAGCACTCCAATCAAATCCTCGCTCTTGCAACAGGACTTCACGTTCAGTAAAGTTTTGTTTTTTTGCAGCGGAGCGTAACTGATCCATAGCCTCCATCATGAGCAATGGTTCATCACCACTAAACACATATAGCGGCAACATAGCACCGCCAGAGCTCAAAGACTTGAGGTGCACTTGCAAGGCATCCACTTTAACCATGCCTTAGTTCACCTCTAAAATACTCTTGCTTGCGGTGCTCTTGCTGCAGCAGCAACGCGGCGTAAGATTTGGATCGCCAAATCTTTACGCATCAAGGTTAAGAATTGCTGAATCTGCACATCAGTAGCCAAAACAGTAGAAACCGTAAAGTCAATATCTCGAGTCATATAAATCTCAGCCTCAGGAACAATTTCTGCTCCAGCCAAATCGTAAGCCCTAAAGCCAACCCGAATATTGAGTCGATAAGCAGATACCTGGCCAGTAGAGTTATAAGCCAAGATCTCACGACCATTAATGTCATTCGTAATCTCCAAGATGAGGTCTGCATCTTTAGGATTAATAGCCACCTTCGCATCGGTGCCAGTCAAGATCGCTGTCTGCAAATCTGCACGCAAAGGGGGCGAAGGATTTCCAGTAATGGCAATGACCTTGAAGGGCAAATCCACCATACCGCGCAAGCGATAGCCGCATGCGATCAACCCCATTACTGGAGCAGTAGCGATTAAGCCTAGCATTGCGCGACGCAGTGAATTTACGCTCATATCTCTTTTTCTATTCAAGCAACAATATTGACTAAACGTCCAGGCACCACAATTACCTTCTTGGGTACAGCACCATTGAGCGCCTTTTGTGCAGGCTCACTTTGTAAAGCCAAGGCTTCGACCTGCGCCTTACTTGCATCAGCAGGTACCTTAATGTCACCACGTAACTTACCGTTAATCTGCAGCATCAACGTTAACTCTGTTTGCACCAGAGCTGCTTCATCCACAGAAGGCCAAGGGGCATCAAGCAGGGGGCCAAAAGACTTAGCGTAGCCGAGGTCTTTCCACAACACATGAGTCATGTGTGGCACTACGGGATAAAGAACGCGCAATAAGAGACTCAGACATTCACGCAAGACCGGTGCGCTAATAGCGGCATTCTGATCCAGTTTGATCGGCTCAAGGGTATTGAGCATTTTCATTGCAGCAGAAACTACCGTATTGTATTGACGACGTTGATAATCAAAATTAGCTTGTTTCAGGATTGTGTGTACTTCACGACGCAATTCTTTTTCGGCATCACTCAAGCTAGCAGGCAAGTCATCGGATGCATCACGTAATGTTCTAGCTTGACTACTAGAATACATCCATACTCGACGCAAGAAACGGGAAGCACCATCTACACCAGCACCAGACCACTCGAGCTGTTGCTCGGGAGGCGCAGCAAACATCACAAATAAGCGGGCGGTATCAGCACCATACTGATCAATCAGAGCCTGTGGATCAACGCCATTGTTTTTACTCTTAGACATCTTCTCAACACCACCAATAACTACTGGCGTGTTTGAAGCATCACCAATGAGTTTGGCACCTTGAGGGCGGCCTTTTTCATCGAGATCCAATTCCACATCAAGTGGATTAAGCCAAGTCTTTTTACCTGAAGCATCTTCAGAGTAATAAGTCTCGTTAAGAACCATGCCTTGGGTCAGCAAATTCTGGAATGGCTCATCAAAGGTAATGAGATTAAGATCGCGCATGACCTTTGTCCAGAAGCGTGCATAGAGTAGGTGCAAAATCGCATGCTCAATACCGCCAATGTACTGATCCATTGGCATCCAATATTCATTACGCTCGTCTACCATGGTGTTTGAATCGGGACCGGTATAACGCATGAAATACCAAGAGGAATCTACAAAGGTATCCATGGTGTCAGTTTCACGACGGGCAGGCTTGCCGCACTTCGGACACTTCACATTTAAAAAGTCAGCGCGTTTATTCAGTGGATTACCACTACCGTCTGGCACACAATCTTCAGGCAAGACTACAGGCAAGTCAGCCTCAGGTACGAGTACAGCACCACAACCCGGATTACTCTCATCACCACAATGAATGATTGGGATCGGTGTGCCCCAATATCGCTGACGTGAGATACCCCAATCGCGCAAGCGATAGGTAGTCTTCACTTCACCAATACCCAGCTTCTCTAATTCTTTCGCAACCGCACTTACAGCCTCATCATGCGATAGACCATCGAACTGCGCGCTATTAAAGCAAACTACATCATCTTTTTGAGCGTACCAGTCTTCCCAGCGAGTGGTATTGAACATGGGCGATTCGCCTTTAAGCGCAATCACTTGCTTAATTGGCAGGTCATACTTGAGCGCAAAAGCAAAGTCGCGCTCATCATGAGCAGGTACGCCCATCACTGCGCCATCGCCGTATGACATCAATACATAGTTACCTACCCAGACTGGAACAGGTTCATGTGTCAGAGGGTGTGTGACATACAAGCCAGTGAACATGCCTTCTTTTTCTTGAGTAGCTAAATCAGCCTCAATCACACTGCCAGTTTTGCATTTCTCAATAAATGCAGCGAGCTCTGGATTATTACCTGCTGCTTTGCTTGCCAAAGGATGTTCAGCCGCTACCGCACAGAAAGTAACGCCCATGATGGTGTCTGCACGCGTAGTGAATACATACAACAGACCGTCTTGAATAAAGTTACCGTGATCATCAGCAATCTCATGCTTAAAAGCAAAACGCACGCCACGACTTTTACCAATCCAGTTTTGCTGCATGGTCTTGACACGCTCGGGCCAACCTAAACCATCTAACCCAGAAAGTAGTTGCTCAGCATAAGCAGTGATGTTGAAGTAATAACCTGGAATCTCGCGCTTCTCAACCAATGCACCGGATCGCCAGCCACGACCATCGATGACTTGTTCATTTGCTAGAACAGTTTGATCAATTGGATCCCAGTTCACGACCTGAGTCTTGCGATAGGTAATACCCTTTTCGAGCATCTTTAAGAAAAGCCATTGATTCCAACGATAGTAATCAGGACTGCAAGTGGCAACTTCACGCGACCAGTCAATCGCTAAACCCATCGCAGCCATTTGCTTCTTCATGTAAGCAATATTGTCGTAGGTCCATTTTGCTGGAGGCACCTTGTTTTGAATCGCCGCATTTTCTGCAGGCATACCAAAGGCATCCCAACCCATTGGCATAAGGACGTTATAGCCCTGCATGCGCAATTGTCGCACCATCACATCGTTAATGGTGTAGTTACGTACATGTCCCATGTGGAGCTTGCCAGATGGGTAAGGCAACATAGAGCAAGCGTAGTACTTTGGCTTTGGCTTACCTTGTGCATCAACTGCATTTTCTGCTACTTGATAGACTTGCGCAGCTTCCCAATCAGCTTGCGCTGCCGCTTCAATACTGCGGTAGTCATAATCCTTACTCATTGTTAGACAACTCTTTTCTTCTATTTCTAATTGATTGACTGATTATTTACGTAAGCCAAGAACATCTTGCATATCAAATAAACCGACATGTTGGTTTTGCAAAAAACGTGCGGCACGTAATGATCCTTGGGCATAGGATTGACGACTTGAGGATTTATGACTGATTTCAATACGCTCGCCATCGCCAGCGAATAAAACAGTGTGATCGCCAACAATATCGCCACCACGAATAGTCGCAAAACCAATCGAGCCCTCTTTGCGTTCCCCAGTATGGCCTTCACGTGCATAGATCGCAACATCGTCAAGCTTTTCACCTAACGCACCTGCAATGACTTCACCCATTTTGAGAGCAGTACCTGATGGAGCGTCTACTTTGTGCTTGTGATGGGCCTCAATAATTTCAATGTCATAGCCTTGATTGAGCATCTTCGCTGCGATCTCTAAGAGCTTAAAGGTCGCATTAACCCCAACACTCATATTGGGTGCAAAAACGATTGCTATTTTTGTAGAAGCATTTTTTAGGCTAGCGATTTGCTCGGCAGTTAACCCAGTAGTACCAATAATCATTTTGGTACCGGTCTTTTCAGCAACAACCAAATGGGCCATCGTACCTTCAGGCCTAGTGAAGTCAATCAAGAATTCTGCATTCGCTAACACTTGAGCCACATCAGAAGAAATCATCACGCCCGTTTTTTTACCCAAGAACGCGCCAGCATCTTCACCTAGTTGGGGGCAAGAGGCATGTTCAAGTGCCCCGACCAATTGCGCATCCGCTGTATTGAGGACAGCCTCGATCAGCATCTTACCCATACGACCTGTAGCGCCTGCAATTGCAATCTTCATCATCTGTTTCTTCGCTTCTTATTTAAATGAGCCATAACGATTTCTTGGCATCAATACAAAGGTGAGTTCTATTGTTTGGAATCCACTGGCTTTGGCACATCATTTAAGGCACCAGGACCTAACTGCGGAGACGGCGCATCAGAGTCCTTTTTAGAAGAACCAAAAAAGTCCCAGAATGAACTACTCGTGTTAGCTGCGGGAATCACTGCGCCAGCGGCTAAGTTATCTGTTTTACTTGGCACCAAGAGTTCTGGTTGCTGCAATGGAGCTGTGACTGGTGGCTTATTAGTCCCAGTGATGATCTCCCAGAATGACCGTTTAGTTTTTGCGTAATTATCAATCTCTGCAACCATTTCCACTTCTGTAGGTAATGCATCGCCTTGAAACTTCACTACTTTATCGCCATCGAAGAACACAGTCACACGACGCTCTTTACTAATAGGCTGACCCGAACGCTTAAATTCAAAAATATAATCCCAGCGATTTGCATGAAAGTAACTTGCCAATAATGGAGTGCCTAAGATTTGGCGAACCTGTTCGCGATTCATGCCTAATTGCAACTTAGCGTACTGCTCACTAGAAATAAAGTTGCCTTGAACAACATCAGGAACGTATGGTCTAAAAACTTTATTCATCCAAGCGCGTTGAGTTTCATCAACCGCAGAAGTGCAACCAGCTACTCCCAGCAATCCCAGCAGAGCAAAAGACAGAATTCCCAATCGCACGGGGGAATAAACCCCTCTCAAAACAGGGTTCAAAAAGCGGGTAAAAAGTTCAAGGCAATTTTGCATGGCTGGCCGTATCATTAAGACATTGATTTTAGCTCCCAATGCCATAAATATGACCCAAAACCCCACCCCTGAAAATTTACGAGATATTGGCTTAAAAGCTACTGGGCCGAGGATGAAAATCCTCGACTTTTTTCATCAAAATGGTGGGACCCACTTTAGCGCTGAAGATGTCTTTATGGCCCTTGCCAAAGAGGACAAAGAGATCGGTTTGGCAACAGTTTATCGGGTTCTTACCCAGTTTGAGCAGGCGGGCTTGCTTTTGCGCAGTCATTTTGAATCCAGCAAGGGTGATAGTAGGGCTATATATGAACTAAATGAGGGTCAGCACCATGATCATCTCGTTTGCATCGATTGCGGTCATGTTGAAGAGTTTGTGGACGAAGCCATTGAAAAAAGGCAGCGGGATATCGCTAAAAACCTCGGTTTTAAGCTTCAGGAGCATTCTTTAGCGATGTATGGCCAATGCCAAAAGAAGAATTGCCGCAATAAACAAGCCAAATAAAAAGCCAAAATAGCAGTTTTTAGCAGCTTAGTAGCAAAAAAGACCTCAAATTGAGGTCTTTTTTTACAAAATTAAGCCTAAAAATAAGATTTAAGCGTTTTTTAACAACTTTTAGATACTTTTAGCTATTTTTATTTACTTGACAGCCATCAATGCCTCAGCAGCATTGAGCATCTGCACTGAATAACCCCACTCGTTGTCATACCAAGCCAATACCTTAACCAACTTGCCATCTGCAGAAACGCGAGTTTGGGAGGCATCATAAATACTTGGACGTGGGTCATGATTGAAGTCAATGGAGACCAGTGGCAATGTATTGAAACCCAAAATTCCTTTAAGCTCGCCTTCGCTAGCAGCCTTGAGGATTGCATTCACCTCGTCAACGCTGGTAGCGCGACTGGCTGCAAAAGTAAGATCAACAACTGAAACGTTAATGACTGGAACACGCATTGCAAAACCATCAAAGCGACCCGCTAATGCTGGGAGCACTAAACCAACCGCTTTAGCAGCACCGGTCTTTGTAGGGATCATGCTAGTAACAGCAGAACGCGCACGACGCATATCCTTGTGATACACATCCGTTAATACTTGATCGTTAGTAAATGCATGAATCGTAGTCATCAAACCAGATTCAATGCCGATCTTTTCTAGAAGCGGCTTCACCAATGGCGCCAAACAATTTGTTGTACAGCTTGCGTTAGAAACCACAATATCACTTGGCTTTAATACATTTTGATTTACGCCGTACACAATCGTTGCATCCACATCTTTTTCGCCAGGAGCGGAAATTAATACTTTCTTCGCGCCCTGCTCAATATGAATCATGGCCTTTTCTTTAGAAGTGAACTTACCGGTGCACTCTAAAACTAAATCTACGCCCAATTCTCCCCATGGGGTTTCTGCAGGATTACGGGTACAGAACATTTTGATGCGATCGCCATTCACCACCATGTAATCGCCATCCACTGAAACCTCAGCTGGGAAGCGTCCGTGGGCTGAATCATATTGGGTGAGGTGGGCATTAATAGCAATATCACCCATCGCATTAATTGCAACGATCTTAATATCGCGACGTGGCTTGCCATTGACTTGATCTTCATACAAAGCCCGCAATACCATACGGCCAATACGTCCATAACCATTAATTGCGACACGAATTGTCATTTATTTCCCCTTGCTAATATTGAATTTCGTACTTTGCTTTATCTCTTGGCGATACATTGTTTAACTGTCTTTGAAATTTGGTCGACTGTTAAACCAAAATATTCATACAACACTGGTGCCGGTGCTGACTCTCCAAAAGTATCTACGCCATGCACCGCTGCACAACCATACTTCCACCAGAAATCACTAACACCTGCTTCAACCGCAATGCGTGGAATATTGGCGGGCAGAACCTTTGCCTTATACGCAGCGTCTTGTTGATCGAATACTGTCGTCGAAGGAATGGAAACGACACGGATTCCCAAGCCATCTTCGCCTAAACGTTCTGCCGTTTGTAGGGCAAGAGCAATCTCAGAACCAGTCGCAATGATGATGGCATCAATCTTGCCGGATTCTGGATCACGCAAAACGTAGCCACCACGCGCAATATCTTTAATTTGTGCGGTAGTACGAGATACAAATGGGCAGTTCTGACGGCTAAAGATTAAGGCACTAGGTCCATTTTTACGCTCAATAGCTGAACCCCAAGCTACAGCACTCTCGGTGGTGTCACAAGGACGCCAAACCATCAAATTCGGGATTAAGCGCAAGCTCGCTACATGCTCTACAGACTGATGGGTTGGGCCATCTTCACCCAAACCAATGGAGTCATGAGTGAATACAAAAATGCTACGCAACTTCATTAAAGCAGCCATGCGCAATGCATTACGGCTGTAGTCTGAGAAGGTTAAGAACGTACCGCCAAATGGAATATAGCCGCCATGCAAAGCAATACCATTCATGATGGCGCTCATACCAAATTCACGCACGCCATAATTAATATGATTACCCCATTGATCGCCACGTACTGGTTTGCAACTAGACCAATTGGTAAGATTAGAACCAGTTAAGTCAGCAGAGCCACCCATAAATTCTGGCAAAGCAGGCGCTAAGGCTTCAATCGCATTTTGACTGGCTTTACGAGTAGCAATCGTCTCTGCTTTTGTTTGGCAAGTTTTTAAATACGCATTTAATGTGGATGAGAAATCTTGTGACAACTCACCTGCCATACGACGTTGCAACTCAGAAGCAAGCTCGGGAAATTTATTTTTATATTTCTGGAATTCTTTATTCCAATCATGCTCAGCAGCTTGACCGCGCTTTTTAAAATCCCATGCAGCATAAATATCTTTCGGAATTTCAAATGGTGCATAAGGCCAATTGAGAGCCACACGGGTTGCTGCAATTTCAGCAGCACCTAATGGTGATCCGTGCACTTTATCGCTACCTGCCATATTCGGCGAACCCTGACCAATAGCTGTCTTACAGCAGATTAGCGTAGGTTTATCACTCTTTTTAGCCTTGGTAATTGCAGCAGATACAGCCTCAGCATCGTGACCATCGACATCACGGATGACATTCCATCCATAAGCCTCAAAGCGCTTTGGTGTGTCTTCGTTAAACCAAGAAACTACCTTGCCATCAATCGAGATACCGTTGTCATCCCACAAAGCAATTAACTTATTTAACTTCAATGTGCCAGCTATCGAACACACTTCGTGACTGATGCCCTCCATCAAGCAACCATCACCTAAAAATACATAGGTGTAGTGGTCAATGATATTGTGACCAGGTCGATTAAATTCTTCTGCTAATAATTTTTCAGCAAGCGCCATTCCTACTGCATTAGAAATTCCTTGCCCTAATGGACCAGTGGTTGTTTCCACTCCTGGAGTGATCCCATACTCAGGATGTCCTGGAGTTTTGCTATGCAATTGACGGAAATTTTTCAGCTCTTCAATTGGTAAGTTATAACCAGAGAGATGCAAGAGTGAATACAACAACATTGAGCCATGACCATTGGATAAAACAAAACGATCACGGTCAATCCAATGCGGATCGGTTGGGTTGTGCTTTAAATGTTCATTCCAAAGTCCAACAGCAATATCTGCCATGCCCATCGGCATACCAGGATGTCCTGAATTTGCCTGCTGTACTGCGTCCATGGATAAAGCGCGAATGGCATTGGCCATACGAATTTGAAGGTTTGACATCGTAAAAGTGGTCTCTGTAAAATTAATTGGCTATATTTCAGTAATGCCTCAATTTTATCTTCCCGGACCATGGGAATCCCAAAAGCCAATCACCCTCACCCCCGAGGTTGCTCACCATTTACGCGTTCGGCGCATCTTGGTAGGGGAATTTTTTCCGGTATTTGATGGAAAAGGTCAGGTAGCCAAGGGAGAACTCCTCTCTTTAAGCGGAAAAACCGGTCAAGTTCAACTGAGCGATATCCGCACCGACCTCCATTGCGAGAGCCCTTATGCCATTACTTTGGCCCAAGGACTTGCAGGTGGAGACAAAATGGATTGGATTATTGAAAAAGCCGTCGAGACGGGTGCTCAGAATATCGCTCCCATGCAATGTGAGCGCTCTATTCTGAAGCTCACTCGCTCAAGCGATCTAGAGCGTGCCCAAAAACGCCTCGCCCATTGGGAGGGCATTATTCAAGCCGCATGTGAACAATGCGACCGCACAGTCTTTGCCAGTTTAGAACCCATACAAACGTTTGAAAGCTATTTAAAGGCAAACTCAAAGCCTGCGTTAAAACTATTGCTGAGTCCAGAAGCCACCAAAAGCATGTATTCAGTTCTTCTTGAAAACGACCCTCAAGATATCGTCTTAATGATCGGCCCTGAAGGAGGTCACTCCCCCGAGGAAGAGACTCAGGCGCAAGCTGTTGGCTATCAATTAGTTTCTTTAGGTGAGCGGGTGCTGAGAACTGAAACGGCAGGTGTAGTAGCTATTACAGCCGTTCACAGCACATGGAGCCCTGAAATACAAAATCGCCTCAAGTAGAGGCGATTTGTAGAGCTGAGACTTTAGCGGTTAAGCAAAAGAATAGAAGACGCGATACGGTGTGCGGCGCTCAGCCCAGAAATCAACAGCATCTCGGAACACATCTAAAAGTGTTTCACGAGCCTCTTTGTCAAACTTCTGAGTACATGGCAAGCCTTCGAGCACCACAACAAATCCAGGTTGTGGACCAGACTTATCAACCGTCGTAGTCAAAGCGTCTAACAAAGGATCGTAATTTTTAGCCTGCTGCTTAGTAAATGAGTATGCAATCGCGATGGACTCCAAAACCTCACCCTTAGTCATTGCATTAGCGCAATTGGCATAAATGAAGTGCTGACCCAATTCAGTAGCCGCCTCTTGTAAATCAGGAGTACGGAAAGCACGAATAGATTGAACGATATTAGTGCGCACACTGCGCAACATTGCCGGCGGTCCGGCATCGCGAACGGCCAAAGCGGCACGCCAAGAAGCTGTCACTTTTTTCCCCGAAACTTGATTTGCTGCATAGGTTTGTAAACGAGATAAACCACCTTCAGCATAAATGTTGGCTGCGGATGACTCGGTTTCGAGTCGATCGTTACTATCCCAACTTTCAGCCCGGCTATGTTCATCGAAACTGGCTGTATTGCTATTTTCAGAGCGATTATTCATGATGGGTGCTAGGTTACCCTTAACACGCTATCAAATCAAGCCCCAATACAGTGCAATTTACATAACAGATTGATTTATATAGAAATAAATTATGTAAGTTATTACTAACTTACATAATTTACCAATCCTTAAGAAACACCCCTAGCGTTACTTGCAGCCTCTACAACCGCCAAAGTGGTCACATTCACAATACGACGCACGGTCGCAGCTGGCGTCAGGATGTGAATTGGCTTAGCAACACCTAACAACAATGGGCCAATTGCAATGCCATTACCTGCTGCTGTTTTTAGCAAGTTATAAGAAATATTTGCAGCATCAATATTTGGCAAAACTAACAAGTTAGCATCGCCTTTTAATGGTGATGAAGTGACAGCACCAGCGCGAATAGTTGCATCTAAAGCGCTATCGCCGTGCATCTCACCATCAACCTCGAGTATTGGATCCGCCTTCTGAATTAATGCCAATACTTCGCGCATTTTGATTGCAGATGGTGCATTGCTCGATCCAAAATTAGAATGCGAGAGCAATGCCACTTTAGGCACAAGACCTAACTTACGCATCTCACTAGCAGCCATCAAAGTGAGTTCAGCTAATTCACAAGCAGTTGGATCGATATTGATATGCGTATCTACCAAGAATACTTGGCGACCCGGCAAAATCAAACCAGACATTGCGCCATACACATTTGCACCCGCTTCATGACCCACTACCTCATCGACATATTTAAGATGGGTTGCTGAATTGCCAATCGTGCCGCAAATCATGCCATCAGCCTGACCTTTGATAATCATCATGGAACCGATCAAACTGTTACGGCGACGCATTTCTAACTTAGCAAATGATTCGGTAACGCCTTTACGTTCAGTTAAACCAAGGTAGGTTTGCCAGAAATCACGGAAACGTGGATCGTTTTCTGGGTTTACTATCTCAAAGTCATCACCAGCCTTCATGCGCAAGCCGAATTTCTCAATACGATGCTCAATCACCGCTGGGCGGCCAATCAGAATCGGCGTTGCAAGGTGTTCATCAATAATGATCTGCACAGCACGCAATACACGTTCGTCTTCACCTTCGGCAAACACAATTCGTTTTTGATTTGCTGGCACACGTTTAGCAATACTAAAGAGTGGCTTCATCAAAGTACCAGAGTGGTACACAAATTGTTGGAGCTGATTACGATAAGCATCGAAATCTTTAATCGGACGTAACGCCACGCCATCATCCATTGCCGCCTTAGCAACGGCTGGAGCGATTACAGTAATCAGACGTGGATCAAATGGTTTCGGAATTAAATATTCTGGGCCAAAAGAAAGATTCTCGATACCGTAAACAGAGGCTACAACTTCGCTCTGCTCAGCCTGAGCCAATTCGGCTACCGCCTTTACTGCAGCAACTTCCATGCCGCGAGTAATCGTAGTTGCGCCCACATCCAGCGCACCGCGGAAGATAAATGGGAAACACAGAACGTTGTTTACTTGGTTTGGAAAATCAGTACGGCCTGTTGCCATCACAGCGTCTGGGCGAACCGCCTTCACTTCTTCAGGCAAGATTTCAGGTGTTGGATTTGCCAAGGCATACACTAATGGCTTAGGTGCCATCTTCTTCACCATGTCTTGCTTGAGTACGCCACCAGCAGAAAGGCCTAAGAAAATATCAGCACCTTCAATTGCCTGATCTAATGTGCGCAAATCAGTGTCTTGGCAGAATGGCTCCTTCTCTGGATCCATTAATTCTTTACGGCCTTTGTAAGCAACACCAGCCAAGTCAGTAACCCAAATATTTTTACGCTGAATACCCAAATCGACCAACAGGTCCAAACAAGCAAGCGCAGCTGCGCCAGCTCCTGAGGTAACTAACTTAACGTCTTCTACCTTTTTGCCAACCACCTTCAAACCGTTGATAATGGCCGCTGCGACCACAATCGCTGTACCGTGTTGGTCGTCATGGAAGACCGGAATCTTCATGCGTGCTTGTAGCTTACGTTCGACCACGAAACAGTCAGGCGCCTTAATGTCCTCTAAATTGATGCCACCAAATGTTGGCTCCAATGCTGCAATAATTTCCACTAACTTATCGGGATCGTTTTCGTTGACTTCGATATCGAAAACGTCAATACCAGCGAACTTCTTAAAAAGAACTGCCTTGCCTTCCATTACCGGCTTACTTGCTAAAGGTCCGATATTGCCTAAACCCAATACAGCAGTGCCATTCGTAATCACACCAACGAGATTTCCACGAGCGGTGTACTTAAATGCATTAGCAGGATCTTTAACGATCTCTTCACAAGGAGCTGCAACGCCTGGCGTATAAGCCAGCGCTAAGTCTCGTTGGTTAGTCAGCTGCTTGGTTGGAGCAATTTCAATTTTGCCCGGAGTCGGAAACTCATGGTATTGGAGGGCTGCCTCTCTTAAGGCTGCAATTTGTTGCTCTTTATTATTTTCTTTGCTCATCCACTAACTCGCTAAGTTCTGTCTTATCTTCGTTTGATATAAGACTTATTAAGAGCTTAATTCTATTCCTCCCGGACAGTCATCACATAACCACCATAAAATAAGGCATGTCTTCTCATTCCAAATCCCTTGGTGAATTTGACCTAATCGAACGTTTTTTTAAAACGGGTGCGGATTCCTTGCGCACAACTGCAGATTCAGAAATTACCTTGGGTATTGGCGATGATTGCGCCCTGGTCAAACCACCGGCAAATGAAGAACTAGCTATTACCAGCGATATGCTGGTTGAGGGTAGGCATTTTTTTGCAGGCGCTGATCCAGAACTATTGGGGCGTAAAGCCCTAGCCGTCAACCTTTCAGATCTAGCCGCCATGGGCGCGAGACCCTTGGGATTTACTATGGCCATTGCTTTGCCTACAGCGGATAAAATCTGGCTAGAAGCCTTCTCTAAAGGCCTCTTTGGCGTTGCTAAAGACTATTCTTGCCCTCTGATTGGCGGCGATACCACGGCCGGACCTCTCACGATCTCCATCACGGCGTTCGGCAGCTCCCCCACCGGAAAAGCCATTCGAAGATCAGGGGCAAAAGCAGGTGACGATATTTGGGTATCCGGAATAGTGGGGGATGCCAGACTCGCTCTTGCTGCACTGCGTCATGAAATACATCTTTCTGCAAATGATCTTCAGCAGATCTCAGATCGCATGCACGAACCAAGCCCGCGAATTGAATTGGGTATGCATTTACGAGAAATCGCTAGTGCAGCCTTAGATGTATCCGACGGCTTAATAGGAGACTTACGTCACATCCTGAAGCAATCTCAAGTTGATG
>Ga0209189_1000026_pt1 | contig 144306 bp, 188 predicted proteins | sample C_130820_EF_Meta_FD_187308 | JGI IMG/M metagenome (GOLD analysis project Ga0209189, IMG submission 187308) | Freshwater microbial communities from Lake Croche, Canada to study carbon cycling - C_130820_EF_MetaG (SPAdes) (version 3) | ecosystem: Environmental > Aquatic > Freshwater > Lake... | reverse complement strand
TGACTTCAAGGAAGTAAAAGAATCTGGTAAGTTTAAGAATGTAGACAATAGAAATGTATTCTACTCAATAGGAGTAAGGTAATGTCAACAGAAGACTGGAACAAAGCAAAGAGTGAGATGCTAATCTAAACGTAACTAAGTGAGAGAGTGAAATGAACATTTTTCCATTATTTGACCAGACTACGGGGTTCGCGCTCATAGCGTTCTACGCAGTCGCAGTATTCTTCTTGACGAGCTTCTTCGCCAAGGGGTTCGACAGCAGCAAAGAGAGTTTCTTAGTAGCAAACCGCGAGATCGGTTTCTTTCAGGGAACTTTCTCTGCTGGTGCTAGCTGGATTCACGCGCCGGGTCTATTCGTCGCTGCACAGCAGGGATACAACAACGGCTGGCCGGGCGTGTTCTGGTTCAGCTTTGGTAACTTCTTCAGCTACATCGTCTTCGCGTACTTTATCAATAAGTTCCGGAACGACAACGGCAAGATCTTTACACTGAGTGAGTACTTCAAGGGCAAGTGGGGCGGCTTCATTAGCTTCTTAATCCTACTGCAGCTTCTTCTCTTGACACTGCAGTCACTTACTATCGACCTCTTTGCTGGTACTCAGAGTCTAAGTCTCTTGACAGGCATCAACCCGATGCTGGTATCTGCTCTGCTAGTCGGTACTGCCTTGACCTACTCGCTTCGCGGCGGCATCAAGGCGTCTATCGTAACTGACGTCATCAAGATCCTCATGATCTTCGTCGGCGTAGCAGTCGTCGGCTATACAGTATACAGCGTTACTGGATGGCAGCCGATCATCGATGGCATGGCAGGTAAGACTGGCAAGGGTACGTCTCTCTGGAGCGACAGCTTTGCCCTCGGACTTCTATTCGGCTTTGGTATCCCGACTGTAATCGGTCACTTTGCTTCGGCATGGACCACCAACGAGGGATACCAGAACGCCTTTGCCATGAAGCCTAACGTTGCACTCTGGGCATACATCGCTGCCCCGTTCTGCTGGTTAGTCCTTCAGCTCATCGGCGGTCCACTAGGCATGATCGCAGCTGGGATGCACATCGACGCAGGTACCAAGTCCGGCTTCGTTAACCTAATGGTAATGGCGCAGGTCGTCGGACCATGGCTCGTGTTGGTGTTCTTGATGACCGTCTTTGCCGGACTAATCAGCATCATCGATACGATGCTCATCAACAGCGCGAACATGGTAGGCAGCGACTTCCACGACTACTTCAAGGGTAAGAACCCAGTACTCTGGAGCCGAGTGGCAATGATCGTGTTTGCGGGTATCGGCATCTTACTCGCCAACATCCCAGGTCTCGACCTGAACACCATCTTCCTGTTTGGCAAGACATTCCAGCTCTGCTTCTTCATCCCAGTGGTGATCGGAGTAGTAGCACCTCAGTTCCTTACTAAGTGGGGATTCATTGCAGGTGCGGCAGTGGGATCGCTCGTCGGTTCTCCACTGTATGTCTACGGCCTCCTCTTCGGCGGCGGTCCAAACATTCAGGTGACTGGAACGCTGATACAGGTGTTCGGCGCAGGCATCGTCTGCTACCTAGTCAGCAAGTATGCTGCAAAGAAAGAAGTACTTGCATGATCAAGAAGATCCTAATAATGGGTCTACCTGGTTCTGGAAAGACGACTCTGGCAAGGGACTTAGCTCCCTTGCTCAGAGCGGTCCACTGGAACGCAGACGCAGTCAGGGCAAACATCAATACTCACCTCGGGTTTAGCTCTGAGGACAGAATTGAACAGGCTCGCAGGATGGGATGGCTCTGTGATCAGGTAGTAATCGCTGGTCACTTTGCCATTGCAGACTTTGTATGTCCTACCAAGGATACTCGAGAAGCGTTCGGCGAGGCTTTCACTGTATGGGTAGACACTATCGAGAAGGGCAGATTCGAGGATACAAATAAGATCTTCGAAGAGCCGATCAGATACGACTTTAAAGTCAACACGCAAGACTCTAAGTTCTGGGCAAAGGCAATATACGAAGACCTAGACTATCGACTAAACCCGTCTCTAGCAAAAGCAATGATGATAGGAATGAGAATATGAAAGAGTGGAACGATAAAGCACCCACGGTACAGCTGCTCGGCAGGTACCAGCCATGGCATCCGGGTCATACCGAACTTTTCAAGCGAGCATACGCGAAGACTGGTCAGGTAGCAATAATGGTACGCGATACTCACGGAACCGATAGGAAGAACCCCTTCGACTTCGTCACCGTAAAGAATAACATCATTCATGATCTTACTGCAGCTGGATTTGAAAACGAGACAGACTTTAAGATCATAAATGTACCAAACATAGTAAACATCACGTATGGACGTGATGTTGGATACACTATCGAGAAAGAATACTTTGACAAGGAGATCCTTAAGATCTCAGCTACTCAGATTCGCAAGGAGATGGGTCTATGAAGATGGTCATCTTGGTCGGGCCTCAGGGATCCGGAAACCACCTATTCTCTAAGATCTTTAGTATTCACGAAGAAGTCGCCGGGTGGAAAGAGTCACTGACTGAAGATGGATACTTCATCCCTCACTGGTTTGAGCCGTTTAACGACTACTGGAATGACATGAACCTAGTCAGTAAAGAGATTATGGGAGATAAGAAGTATGCTGTAACAAGTGTAAGTGCGCCTTACCTTAGAGAGTACTATCCTAAGATACCAGACGTACCCGGAATGGTTAATAGGTTAAAGAAATTTGGCATTGAGCCCATAGTAGTAGTAATCGGTAGGGATAGAAATATATTAGACTTGCAGCAGACAAGGGTACGAGGCGGCCCTACCTGGGGTACCATGCAGATGGTCTTAAATAGAATAGAAGAACCACCGTTCTTTGTGAGTCAAGAGCTCTTATACCTGTACAGAAAGCAGTATCTCAGGTCGCTGGAGAAGCAGCTTGACTTCCCAATAGCATGGAAAGATCCTATAGTAGAAGAGATCTTGTCAGAAGATGCTAACAGGAAGTATATCCGTCAGGCAGACGCTACATGGCTAGACGCGCATGTAAAGAACTTCCTCAGCCCAAATTGGATGCAAGATTGAAGTATATATTCCTAGCTGGTGCGCCTGGATCTAAGTGGAGCTCCATATCGATGTGGCTGGACGACAGTCCCAGTATAGATCACTCCGACTTATCAGAAAAAAGAATGCACTGGCACTCTGCAAATGATAAGTATATGTTAGCCCATACGGGTGCGTACTTTGACCCGGGCATGGAGTTTGGAAATGACTTTAGAGACCTATCTACTATTTCTAAAGATGATATAGAGAAAGAATTCAATCGTCCTTTCTCTCATAGCGGCGGAATAAAGATAATAAAGAGTCATTCTTTCTCATACCAACTAGACTTCTTAAAGAAAAACTGGCCAGACCAACCTATAGTAATCGTCTATAGACCAGAAGACGAGTGTCTAGAGTGGTGGATAAAGTGTGGTGGGTTTAACATTACTTACCCAGACTATAGATACTATGTCGATCTGGACCACATGAAAGAACACATAAAGAAGCAGAATGATGGAATACTCAAATTCATTCGAGAGAACCAAGTAACTGAAATTCAAGATACCATAGAACTAGCAGATGCCCTTGAAATTTCAAGTGAATCTATAAAATATAAGAGCTATCTCAAACTAGACGCTAGAGTCTACCTTTACTGGAGTAAAAAAAGTGGATAAGATCTTTTCAATAATGAAGTCTGCACCAGACGATGTTCTCTGGGCTTTTTCCAGTGACATCCACACGCTGATCATGGACAAGTACTTTAGCCAGGTCTGGGAAGACAACACGCACGTATTTGAGTATTCTAACCGCGAGAACGTATCTAGAATGGTAAATGATCTTAACCCAGAGTCAGTGATTGACGTCGGGTGCGGCTTTAACCGGTACAAGGAGACTGTCGAGTGTACTGAGTTCGTAGGAATCGACCCATTTAATCCAGCAGCAGATGTCAAGCAGGGCGTATACGAGTACCAGAATGCCAACCCAGACAGGCAGTTCGACGCAGTGCTAGCACTCGGGTCGATCAACTTTGGTACAAAAGAGAAGATCCTAGCAGAGATAGAGTGCGTGGACAAGCTCACTAAGTCTGGTGGAACCCAGTTCTGGAGAGTCAACCCTAACACCAAGCATAACTATCACCCAGACTTCCCGCTGAACGAGCTCCTGACCTGGTACGACTGGGACGAGGAATTCATCCGCCAGATCGCCGAGATCTACAACTATGAGATAAAAGACATAAAAGAAGAGATAAATGACCAGGGCTATAAGCGGTTGTTTTTCGTTTTTTATAAATACTAAGTACTAGAAACAGGAGAATTCTGTGGCTTCTAAGCTCAATCTGACCATAGACCAAGGTTCTGATTTTGCTACTAGCTTCGTAGTCAGCGATGACAACGGGAATCCACTAGACTTATCCACGTATACTCTAGCTTCCCAGATAAGGAAGACCTACACTTCGAGCACTTACTATAGCATCAACGCTACAGCAAATAGTTCTGGAATTGTAGTTATGAGACTGAATGCAAATACGAGTAATCTAATTCCTGCCGGCAGGTATGTATACGATGTAGAATTAACTTCTAGCTCAAATGCGGTAAGCAGGGCTGTAGAGGGCATCGTTACCATAACTCCGTCGGTGACGAGATGAAAGTAGTAACTCTAAATAACAGGACGGTGGGTCAAGTCACCGTCAAGTCTAACAGCGTGAATCAGCATGGTATAAATGTCGCCCTTAACCCGGGTGGAATTCTTACTCAAGTTGTGAATCAATTAAATAATACACAAGATATAGTGATAGATCCTACCGCCGACGGTATCGGCCAGGAACTTGTAGTTTATGATCATGTTACTGGAAGATTCGTAGTTAAACCCATAGAACTAGAAGGCGGAGACTTTTAATGGCCAATATGATTCAGATCAAGCGATCTCTTACAACCGCCAATCCAACAGGATTGGCAAACGGTGAATTTGCTTACACCTCGAACGGTGAAGTACTATTCCTCGGCGCCAACGGTGGTATCGACGCCATCGCCGGCAAAAGATACCCTGGTACACTTACTGCAAACCAAGCACTCGTAGCCAACGCTACCAGCGGCATCGATAAGATCATCGTAGCCAACGCTGTCGTTACTTCGATCTATGCAAACGGTTCTCTTGGTTCTGCAGGTCAAGCCCTGTACAGCAACGGTACAGTAGCCTACTGGCGCGATACTCTACCAGCAACTTCTGGTTCTGATACGTACGTTCAGTTCAACGACGGCGGTGTCGCAAATGCTATTTCATCGTTCACGTTCACTAAGGGTACTGGTACAGTAACTGCTACTAACTTCTCTGGTAACGGTGCTTCTGTAACCAGCGTCAATGCAGCTACAGTCGGTGGAAATACTGCAGCTACTCTCAGATCATATTCTGATACGGTAGCAGGAACTGCTTACTCTAACGCTACATCTTATGCTGATACTAAAGCCGGAACTGCTTATACTAACGCTGTTGCAACAGCTGCATCTGATGCTTCTACAAAAGCTGGTACAGCTTACTCTAACGCTACATCGTATGCAGACACAGTAGCAGGCACAGCATATTCTAACGCCGTTGCATATGCTGCGTCTAATACATACGTAAACACGTACTTTGCTCCTAAGGCGAGCCCAACGTTTACTGGTACACTAAACGCAGCAGACATATCGGTATCTGGTAACCTTACAGTAACTGGTACTCTTACGACTGTAGGTACTGAAAACCTCATCGTCAAGGACCCACTGATCAAGCTCGCAGCGAATAACACTTCGTCTGACGTTCTCGACATCGGTCTATACGGCTCGTACGGTACGACTCCTTCATTCACCGGTCTCTTCAGAGACCACACTGACGGCGTCTACAAGCTCTTCACTGGCCTAACAGCCGAGCCTACGACTACTGTAAATACCTCGGGTGCTGGATACGCTGAAGCTACTCTTAAGGCATACCTCAACTCGTCTGCTCTAGTAACTAACTCTTCAGTTACTAACATCACTGCAAACAGCACAGTATCGGTTGCGATAGCTGCCAATACACTATCACTGTCAACTGCACTGCCTTCTACATCAGGTGGTACTGGATACAACACCTTTACTTCCGGCGACTTGCTCGTAGCAAACACTGGAAACTCGCTGAGCAAGCTTTCTCTTGGTACTTCAGGATACGTCCTACAGTCCAATGGTTCGGCACTCATCTACTCCACTATCGATGGTGGCACTTTCTAATAACTAACAATAGGAAACTTCGTTATGAACCCTGAGATCTTGAACATCTATATTGAAAAGTTATCGACACAGGCAACTGAGCTGATGAAGACGAATATTCTTCTGTCAGCTCAGTTGACATACCAAGAGAGACTCGCCGCTTCTCTAAATGATAGGATCGGCGAGCTCGAGGCAGCCTTAGATAAGGCAGCTAAGAAGAACGACAAGACTATTAAAAAAGCTGACGGTGAGTTCTAAGCCGTATATACGGGATTGTAATGCCAGGTGGCTACCAATAATTTAATTCAGGTTAAGCGCACTTCCATATCTGGTCGGGCTGCTAACACACAAACCCTTACAAATCCAGCTGAGCTAGCGCTCAACATGGCCGATGGAATCATGTATTCCACGAACGGCTCCGTAGTATTTGAGATCGGCGCAAACACTACGAACTCGAACGTATCCGGCAACCTTACCGTAAAAGCAATCATAGCAAACAACAACGTCGGTTCTGCTGGAAGCCTGTTGGTCTCCAACGGAACCGTTGACTACTGGCGATCTTTGTTTACCGCGTCTTCGACTCCGCCTACTAACGCGGTGTACGGTGAGATCTGGTACTCTACAGACGACAATAAACCATACATGTGGGTCACAGACGGCGGCGGCAGCTTCTGGTACGACTTCCTTCCAGCATAAGAGTTCAAGTAGATGGCATTTCCTTCAAATCCTCAAAATGGTGCACAGTATACTTCTGGTGGGTATGTCTACCAGTACGTATCTGCTACTAACCTCTGGAAGAAGATCTCGTCGACTTCTAGTACTACCGCTAACGCTTCGATCACTACAGCAAACATTACGTCTTCTACTACCAATACTGCAGTAATCAACAACGCTACTGTAACTACCAGTAACACAAATACTGCTACCATCAACAACGCTACTGTAAGTACTGCAAACGTTGCAAACCTATCAGTCACCGGTTCTGCTGAATTTTACAGCATAGTGTTGACCGGCGGTATATCTGCAAACGGCAGCTACGGTACTCCTGGGTATGTCCTTAAAACAGATGGTTCTAAGAGCTATTGGGCTTCAGTCACCAGCGGCGGTGGAGTAGATGCGGGTGCCCAGTATACATGGACTAACACGCAGACTTTCAGCAATACCATTACTTTCAGCAGCACTATCAACGGCACGGCAAACAACGCCCTGTACCTAGGTGGTACAGCTGCTTCTGGATATCAGACTACTGCGGGCCTATCTGCCAACGTAGCTACGTTGACTGCAAATAACTCTGGATATCTAAACGGCAAGCTAGAAGCAGACTTAAACGTCAACAATGCGCTTACTTCCAACAGTGCAGCATACCTAGGGTCTACTGCCGCATCGGGATACCAGACTACGGCTGGACTGTCTGCAAACGTTGCTAAGCTAACTGCAAACGCGGCAGGGTATCTAAACGGCAAGCTAGAAGCAGACTTAAACGTCAACAGCGCATTGACTTCTAATGCTGCCACCTACTTAAATGGTAAGACTGAGTCTAACTTGAATGTCAACTCAGCAGTTTCATCTAATAACTCATCGTACCTAGGTGGGACAGCCGCAGCTGGGTACCAGACTACTGCAGGTCTATCGTCTAACGTCGCTACACTTACTGCAAACGCGGCGGGTTACTTGAACGGTAAGCTTGAAGCCGACCTCAACGTCAACAATGCTCTCACTGCAAACAACTCGGCGTACCTTGGCGGTATAGTATCTTCTAGCTGGGCACTAAAGACTTACGTAGACAACAAGGCAGGAAACGCGTACTCTAACGCAGTAGCCGCGATCGCTTTTTCTACGGCTAATGATTCTGTATACCTAGGAGGTACTGCAGCGTCTGGATACCAGACTACTGCTGGTTTGTCTGCCAACGTAGCTACTTTGACTGCAAACGCATCTGGCTATCTAAATGGTAAGACAGAATCTAATCTAAATGTTAATAATGCTGTAACTGTTGGTGGTAATACAGTTACAGATTTAAGAACTTATTCATCTAATGCTACAAATATATCTTCAGGTACAATAGCCGAAGCTCGTTTACCTTATCGCATAAATCAAGATGTTCAAACTACAAGCAATGTAACATTTGCAAATGTTGCAATGACTTCTGGTACTATTACAACACTTCCTACTAGTAGTACGGATATTGTTAACAAGCAATATGCCGATAGTATTGCATCTGGTATTAATTTTCACCCTGCTGTACGTCTTACAACAAATGCAGATCTAGGAACTGCAACATATAATAATGGTACTTCAGGCGTTGGAGCTACTATTACAAAGAGCACTTCTTTTGCTGCACTTGTAATAGATACTGTCACTGTTGCTTATCAGGATCGTATTCTTGTAAGGGCACAATCTAATTCAGCATTAAATGGTGTTTACTCTGTATCAAATACTGGTTCTGGTTCTTATGCTTGGGTACTAACAAGAGCATATGATTATGATACTGTTGGTGTTGGAACTAATGAAATTGATAAAGGTGATTTAATTTATGTCCTTGAAGGATCAATTGGCGCTGGTACTGCTTGGGTTCAACAATCTACTATTACTACTGTAGGTACAGATGCAATTACATTTGCACAATTTAGTTCAAAAGCACTCTATGCCCTAACAGGTGGAACTGGTTTATATTATAGTGCCGGTGCTGCATACGATGGTTCTGCTGCCACAACTCTAGCTGTTAACAGCTCGTACATCGCAACATTATCTTCTAATAATGCTTCTTATCTTGGTGGAACAGCAGCTTCAGGATACCAAACAACTGCTGGTCTATCTGCTAACGTTGCTACGCTTTCATCTAACAACGCTTCTTATCTTGGTGGTACTATTGCTTCTGGGTATCAAACTACTGCTGGTCTATCTGCTAATGTTGCAACATTAACCGCCAATAATGCTTCTTATCTGGGTGGTACTGCCGCAGCTGGGTACCAGACTACTGCAGGTCTATCAGCAAACGTAGCTACACTAACAGCTAACGCAGCTGGATATTTAAATGGTAAGTTGGAATCAGCTCTTAGCGTTAGTAGTGCTCTTACCTCAAATAATGCTTCTTACTTAGGTGGAACAGTAGCATCTGGATATCAGACAACGGCTGGACTTTCTGCTAATGTTGCTACCTTGACCGCAAATGCTGCTGGTTATCTTAACGGCAAATTAGAATCTGCTTTAAGTGTAAGTAGCGCCCTGACTGCTAATAACTCGTCATACCTAGGTGGTACTGCCGCAGCTGGATACCAGACAACCGCGGGTCTTTCTGCAAACGTCGCGACTCTAACCGCCAACGCTGCCGGCTACTTAGGTACGGTTGCAGCTGCCAGCTACGTACAGAACACCGACAGCCGTACCCTATCCGGCAACATAAACTTCACGGGCACAAACACTTACTTCTCTGGTAAGGCAACGCACAACGCTAACTTGGTATTAAACGCGGGCATCAGCGTCATCGACTCTACTGGCTCGCAGGGAACTACTGGTCAGGTACTCACATCTAACGGAACGGGCAACGTCTACTGGTCAACTGTATCTGGCGGTGGTGGTTCAGTAAACGTAGCTGCACAGTACACCTGGACTAATACGCAGACATTCAGTAATACTATTACGTTTAGTTCATCTATATTGGCAAATACAATTAATGCAGCATCTTATACTGTAGGAACTACCTTTACAGCCAATTCTACGCTGGTAAATGCTGCGGCAATAAACATTACTGGTCAAACTAATACGGCTACATTTTATGCTACTACAACAGCAAACGTGGGAACATTATTACGAGCTAATACTTCAGCTTACTTAGTTGCAGCTAATTCAACTGTAAATACTATTATAACTGCTACGTCCATTACTCAAGCTAACACGACTGCAACTCCATTTATAGCTAACGCGACAGGAATATATCATACTGGTGCGGTAAACGCAGCGTCTGTGAGTGCTACGAACGCGACTTTCCAAGGTATAAATCTGACGTCGAATGCTAGTACTTTATTCTCTACCTATTCTACTAGTTTTAGCACTTCGTCGGTTAATGCAAGCTGGCCAACCCCTACCTTACCTAGTGCTGGTAACGGATACACTGTAGAATTCTTTGTCAAGTTTTCTTCATTGGGATCGACACAAGTTGCTTATAGTGATAACGGTATTGCTGGACTTGGTTTCTATGCTAATACGTCAGCAATACAAATAGCGGATCAGGGTTACGGCAATGATACATTATCTGGATTGAGTCTACAAAACGGCGTCTGGTATCACATAGCGCTTATTGGAAGAAACAGTCTTCAGTATATTGCAGTCAACGGTGTCGTACAGCAGATCGGTACAGGACCTGGTGGTCACTATAGTGACGGCACGTGGGGTGGATGGGGCAGTCTTAAAGGACCAGCGACTTTCTCTAACTTTAGAATAGTTACGGGATCGCAGGTATACAGCTTGTCTGGATTTGCAGTGCCTTCTGCACCACTCACGCCCATATCCGGTACGTACGTATTAACTCTGCAAGATGCAACTTTCATCGACAACAGCGGAAGCAGCAGATCGATAACCACTACTGGTTCTCCATCGATGGCTGCTGATTCGATAAGCGTAGGATTGACTTCTGCTTCTACTGTAGGTACTCTAAACAACGGCAACCTGACCATTCCAGTCATCACGCCTACGTACATATATGCTAACTCAGTGGTAGGTACTGCCGGTCAGGTACTGACATCGAACTCGGCCGGTGGACTCTATTGGGCAACTCCGGCAGCTACTAATACTTCTGCGCAGTTCTCTTGGTCAAATACACAGACGTTCAGTAATACTATAACTTTCAGCACTTCAATACTGGCCAACACGGTAAACGCTGCATCGTACAATGTCGGCACTTCATTTATTGCAAACACTACTGGAGCCTACCATACTGGAACTATAAACGCAGCTTCGTATAAAACAACTGGTTTTGTTGCTAACACAACTGCTATAGTACCAACATCAAATACAATATTATTAGGTAACACTATCGGTAGATTTGTATTATCAGCCAACACAGGTGACTTCTCAGGTTCAGTAACTGCAACTGGTTTAATTTCAACTGTAACAGGTACAAATACTACAGAAATATTGCGTGGTAATATAGCTGACAACGATTATTTTCGTATCTTAATTGGGGGTACAGCAACTAATGCGGGTTACGCTGAAATTGCTACAGCTGATGATGGAAATGAACCAATTTATGTACGTCAGTATAGTAGTACATTTGCTGTCGGCACTATTGCGCGTACCGCAACACTACTTGATGGTTCTGGTAATAGTATCTTTCCACAAAATGTTAACGCCGCTTCGTATACAGTCGGCACTAACTTTATAGCTAATACTACCGGTACTTATCACAGTGGTACAATAAATGCTGCCTCTCATACAGTAGGTACTAACTTTATAGCTAACTCGACAGCTATCATTGGTACTGGATATGCTAACGTAACTACCAGCGTTAACTCAGCACTATTGACTGTAGGTGCTACGTTTACGGCGAATGCGACGCTAGTCAACGCTGCTGCTATCAACATTACTGGACAGGTAAACACTGCTACCCTATACGCTACTACTTCAGCAAACGTAGGAACATTAGTTCAAGCTAATACAACAGCCTATCTCGTGGGTTCTAATACGACAGTTAATACGGTAATTACTGCAACATCTATTACACAATCGAATACAACTGCAGTACCATTAGTTGCTAACGTAACAGGTATATATCATACCGGTATAATAAATGCAGCTGCATTTACTACTACTGGTAATGCGAATGCTGCTGTGCACTATGCAGGCGCCAACGTCTATATAAATGCAACTGCAGCGTTTGTATCTTCCAACTCAACAGTCAATACTATTATAACTGCTACTTCATTAACGCAGACTAATACTACAGCTACTCCATTTACTGCCAACGTAACGGGCTTGTATCATACAGGAACTATGAATGCTGCATCGCATACGGTTGGTACTTCATTCATAGCCAACACGTCGCAGATCACAATTTCTGGTATACCACTGAGTTCCAACGGCGGCGTCGGTACGGCCGGCCAGGTGCTTACGTCGAACGGCGGTACGGGAGCTCCGTATTGGTCGACTGTATCGGCGGGGAGTACGAACGTTGCAGCCCAGTACTCATGGACTAACACTCAGACGTTCAGCAACGTGATTACGTTCAGCTCTACTACCGCGTCTCCCAACGCGACTGCCGGCGCGATAGTAACTTACGGTGGTATCGGCGCTAACGGCAACATATATACTGCAGGACGCATTGGATTCGCCAACTCAGCTGGTGCTAACCAAGCATATACGTACTACAATGCATCGACTACGAGTCTTGACACGGTATTTGGCTAATGGCTTATGCAACTAGAATTAATTCGTCAGGCAATCTTTATACTAATGGAACACTTGATGAACTTAGTATTGGTGTAGGTTCTATAAATCTTAATGGGACTTCTTCTTACCTTTCTACTACATCAATGCCTGCTCCTGGAAGCGGTTCAATTACCTATGAATGCTGGTTTAATACTACACGAGTGTCAGGAGCCGTTCAAACTATATTGAACAACCGTTCTGGCAACACTTCAGACGGACTTGATATACAAATAGCTAGTGCACACATCAGTATTACAAATTCTGGTGGCGTCAAGTATACTGGTGCTGCTACTCTAGTGGCAAATACTTGGTATCATCTTGCAGTAGTAAGGACTGGAGCAAGCAGCTTTGCAGTATATGTGAACGGTGTACTAGATGGAACTTTTAGTGACACTACAAATATAACCTCTACTACATTTACTGTTGGACTTACTCCTACAGGAACTGCTTATTTCTCCGGCTATATCTCTAACGTAAGAATAGCCTACGAAGCAGTATATTCTGCTGCATTTACACCATCACAATTATTGTTACCCGCTACAGCAAATACAAAATTGCTGTTGAATGTATTAAACTCGACTGCTTTTATCGATGATAACAGTACAAGTAAACTTACACTAACAAATAACGGATCATCTGCATGGATTGCAACTGGACCATTTAACAGGGGCGTTACTTCTTTAAAACAAAGACAAATTAACGATGGTTCATTACAGGTAGCAAGTACATTTGACGAAGTAACGAATAACCCAGCAGCATTGGGAAGTTTGCAGTTTGATGGAACCAGTGGATATCTTACTATTCCATATAATTCATATTTTGATTTCAATTCAGGCTCATCTGTTTCATTTGAAGCATGGGTGTATCCAACCTCATACACGAACCCTATATTCCTAGCTAGTAGAAATTGGTCATATGGTGCTACAGGACCAACCTGGGGCTTTTCAGTAGTATCAGCTACTGATATTAGATGGAATATAGCAGGTACCGGAAGTAGTACTTATATACTATTAGCTAATACAACACTATCTGGTGCATCTACCGTACCGTTAAATTCATGGTCACATGTTGCATTTACTAGAGATACTTCAGGAAATGCAAAGATATTTGTAAATGGATATTTGGTAGCGGCTCGTACTGATTCACAAACATTAGCTTCTGCTTCTGGTCCTGTATACATTGGCATTCCTTCTAGTGGAGGAAACTATAGTAAAGGATATATCTCTAACTTAAGATTAGTATCTAATAATATTCCTGTTGCATATCAAACATCCAATACTACATTAGGAACTCAAATATTTACTCCACCAATTCAACCACCAAACGCTATTGCTAATACTCAACTACTGATAAATCCGCCAAACACATCTGTTAATAACATTTTAGATACTAGTACAAATGCTGCAACAATCACAAAAAATGGTACAGTAACAGCATTATCACAAACACCTAATACATTAGATGGATTTTATAATTACTTTTTTAATAGTGCTACTCCTGATTATCTAACTATAGCTGCTAGTACAGCATATAATATATCTACTGGTGACTATACAATAGAGTGCTGGGCATACGGTATAAGTACTGGTGCTTCACAGCAGGGAATTTTCACACTTACACCTGCAGCTAGTTCTGGTACAGCTGGTATATCAGTGTATGTAAACACAAGCAATTCAATATCATTCTTTGTCAATGGAAATGGTAGCGGTAAAATACAAACTTCGGCAGCTCAAAAATTTCTACCTAGTGTTTGGAATCATGTCGCATTAGTTGGCAGTGGTGGTACAAATACGTTGTATGTTAACGGTGTATCTGTTGCTAGTAACGCACTTACTCCAACGGTATCAAACGTACCAGTAAATATCGGTAGACAATACGGCGATAACACTGCGCAGACTTGGAACGGATATATATCTAATTTTCGAGTAGTGATAGGCACTGCAGTCTACACTGGGGCTTTCACCCCTCCTACTGCACCGCTTACAGCTATAACCAATACAAAAGTATTAACTTGTAAATCTAATAAATTTGTAGACAGTAGTTCAATTGGTGCTTCATTTACTATAACTGGAACACCGTCAGTAAACTCAAACACTTCACCGTTTACTATATATAACTATGCTGGATCTGGTGTAGCAGTTCAGAGATTGAGTTCTACCGGCAGCTTACAAATTACTGGTATATTTGATGAATATACTAAACCAGCATAAATATAAGTATTCATTGGGGAAGTTTAAATGGCAAACTTATTAAGTGGCACTAGAGTCTACGGTAATGCTACAATAGATACCACACTAGCGGCTGGTAATACTACAATAACTGGATTTGCTAACGTAAGTACCAACACCTTTACTCTAGGCACATCATCTATCACTGCTAATAATGGTTATACTCGTTTAGCAAATGGATTGTTAATGCAATGGGGTAATATTTTAGCTAACACGTCTGTTGGCAATATTACATTTACTACAGCATTTACAACTGTATATAGTTGGTCTGTTACCTCTGGTTTAACTGGTTTTTATGGATACGCAGCGGGTGCTAATACGACAGTGTTGCAAGTGAGAAGCTCACAAGCTGTAGCAGCAACAAATCTTTGTACATGGCAAGCAATAGGAGTCTAACATGAACATTACATATTTAAAAGAATACTCACAAGTTGCAGTTGCTACTGAAGGCAAACTTAAAGATGTTGTAAAGTCATTTTATTGCATTTTAACTGGAAGTGACTCAGACAGTGGGACGAGTATTCCAGTTGGCTTTAAAGTAGACCTAACTTCACCAGACCCATCAAAATTTGTTAAATATAAAGATCTTACTAAAGAAATCTTCGATGGTTGGGTAGATACTTTTTCAAATATAGCATACTACGAATCTGCTGTAGCTGATGCAATTAATGTTGCTGTAGCACCACCTACTACAATTAAAGACCTTCCATTCTAACTGAGAGTATAATCATGATCACCGAAGAACAGATCAAGCACAGTTATCCAAGCTGCAAGCCAGAAGTAGTACACGCACTAGTATCTTCACTGGACGTATTGTCTAGCAAGTACGAGATCAACTCTGCTCTTAGACTAGCACACTTTCTAGCCCAGACTGCACATGAGTCCGGCGGGTTCAGAGTCATCGAGGAGAACCTCAACTACTCAGCAGACGGTCTCACTAAGATCTTCCCTAAGTACTTTAAGGATAAAGACACAAATGAATACGCAAGGCAGCCAGAAAAGATCGCCAACGTCGTTTACGCTTCGAGAATGGGCAACGGTGATACTGCTTCTGGTGATGGCTATCGGTTTCGCGGCCGCGGACTTATCCAACTTACCGGAAAAAGCAACTATTCTGGCTTCGCTACTGATTCCGGGGTGGAACTAGAAGAGGCTGTTACCTACCTAGGCACTGCTCAGGGCGCAGTAGAGTCGGCTGCTTGGTTCTGGCACAAGAACGGTCTCAACCACCTCGCTGACAACGACGACGTTACCGCAGTCACCAAGAAGATCAACGGCGGCACTATCGGTCTAGAAGATCGCGAGAAGCACACCGAAGACTTTAAGCAGATCTTGGGCGCCTGATGACTGCTGCTCATAGAAACGGAGACTTAAGGGCCTGCGCTGCAACTACAGTAGTAACCGGCCAGTCTACGGTATTCGTCAATGGCAAGCTATGGGCAGTAGACCAAGACCAGAACAGTGAGACCGGCGGGCAACTAAACCCCGCCGGCACTACAGTAAAGATCAACGGTAAGAAAGTGGTAGTAGTCAACGATCCAGCATCTGCAGACGTCAACTGCGTACCGCTGGGAGGGGCACACTGCAATCCCTACGCTTCTGCTGGAAGCGGCAACGTAACTTGCTATGGATGATAAATACTAAAAAAGGATATCTGCCATGGCCACACCTACTAATAGAGACGAGTTCAAGGAATACTGCCTGAGAGCTCTCGGCAAACCAGTCATCGACATAAACGTCGACATAGATCAGGTAGACGACCGCGTCGACCAAGCTCTCTTGTACTACTACGACTATCACTTTGACGGCGTAGAGAAGCAGTACTATAGGTACAACTATCAGGCCAGCGACTTTCCAGACGTTCTTAAAGAGATCATCATCTCTTCCGGCGGTACCGGCTATTCAAACACCGACACGATAACTATCAGCAGAGGTCGCGGAGACGTAGTGGGAAGCGGGGCTACTGCTACGCTTACTACCAACGGTCAGGGTACTATCACTAAAATCAACATCACCAGCATCGGTTCTAAGTACCAGCTAGACCCCGTCGTCACTGTAAACACCTCTACGGGATCCGGTGCAGTGCTTACCGGATACAAGGGTGGATACATCGTTCTTCCAGACAACATCATCGGCGCTGTAGACATCTTTCCTATCGGCGACTACATAGCGACTAACAACATCTTCAACATTCGCTACCAGATAGCGCTCAACGATCTCTATACTCTGACGTATCAGTCGATGGTTCCGTACTACATGGCGTTCCAGCAGATCCAGCTGCTAGAAGACCTACTCGTAGGCAAGCAGCCGATCAGACACAACAGGAACACTAACAGGTTCTACATCGACGTCAACTGGCAGAAAGTACAGGCCGGACAGTTCTTACTAGTAGTAGCTTATCAGATAATCGACCCGCTCAAGTTTCCAAAGATATGGAACGATCGCTGGCTTCAGAGATACGCTACTCAGCTTATCAAGAAGCAGTGGGGGTCCAACCTCACCAAGTTCAACGGCATGCAGCTTCCGGGCGGTGTGACTTTCAACGGTGAGAAGATATACAACGATGCAGAAGCGGAGATAGAGAAGTTAGAGGCTGAGATGTCGAGCGGCTACTCACTTCCAGCCTATGACATGATAGGCTGACTATGGCTTCTAATTTCTTTTTTAATAACTTTAGCTCTACGCCTGAGCAGAACTTGATTGAAGACTTGATAGAAGAGTCTATCAAGATGTACGGTATCGACGTCTACTACATCCCTAGAAAAGTCAACAATAAAGACGACGTATTCAGGGAAGGCTCCTACTTTACATTTGAATCTTCATACCTCGTCGAGGTCTATATAAAGAACGTCAACGGATTCGAGGGCGATGGTGAGTTCCTGTCTAAGTTCGGAATACAGGTAAGGGACCAGATAGTATTCACTATGTCTAGAAGGTCTTTTGCTTCTGAAGTCGGCAACTACGACTATGAGACTAGACCAAACGAAGGCGACTTGATATGGTTCCCACTTACTCAGTCTCTATACCAGATCAAGCTCGCAGACGTTAAGCCAGTATTCTTTCAGATGGGATCGCTGCAGAGCTACGACCTAACCTGTGAGCTGTACGAGGCTAACAGCGATAAGTTCAGCACAGGAATAGCAGAGATCGATAACGTATACAATGCGCTGACTCTGGACTCTGCATCTTACGAGATCACTACTGAAAATGGTTTTCCTATTCTTACAGAAGCAGGCGAGCCTATTCTGCTAGAGACCTATGCTATAGACATAATTGATCCACAGGCTGAAAACGAAGTATTTGACAAAGAGTCAGCATCTTTCATAGACTTTACTGAGTTTGATCCATTCGGTGAGACAGGAAATAAACTCTAATGCTTTCAGTTCCCTACTATCACTCACTCTTTAGGAAGTACGTAGTCATCTTCGGCACCCTGTTCAACAACATCAAGGTCGAGAGACACAACACCGATGGCTCAGTAAACAGTACCTTCACGGTACCAATTGCGTACGGTCCTCGCGATAAGTTCCTAGCGCGCGTAGAGGCAAACCCTACCGGTATAGCAAAGACGGCAATCTCACTTCCAAGGATGGGGTTCGAGATTACCGGCATATCCTACGCTTCTGATCGCAAGCTCCAGACTACAGTCCCGTACTACACCAAGAACAATGTCAACGGAAACAGCGTACTTCAGAAAGTCTATACTCCGGTACCCTACGACATAGACTTTGAACTATCTATCATGGTCAAGGAGACTGAAGACGGCACTAGAATCGTCGAGCAGATCCTTCCTTACTTTACTCCGGAGTGGACTGTATCTGCAAAGCTTCTTCAAGACTTTGATGGCTATACAGACATACCGGTCATCATAAAGTCAGTTCAGTATCAAGACACATATGATGCCGCATTCACAGAGAGGCGAGCACTCGTCTGGAGAATCGATTTCACGATGAAGGCATACCTCTACGGTCCTACTTCGCAGGCTAAGGTGATCAAGATAGCCACGATCAATTCATTTGCGCCGATGGAAGCCAACATAGCAATAACTCAGACTACTACGCAGCCCGGACTAGACGCAAATGGTAATCCGACTATTCTTCTGGCTAATACTGTATCTTACCAGTCTATTGATGAGACTAGTAACTATGACTACATCATAACACAAACGGACTTCCCGACAACTAACAATGGCCCATAAAAAAGACATTATAGGAACTTCACTCAACTTGCCGCTCATGCCTGAGAGGGCAAAGATAAGTGATCTGGTTCCAAAGATTCAAAACGACGACTACGAGTATGCTAGGAAGAATCTCTACGACGTTATAGAGAAGGGCTCAGACGCGCTCGAACACATCATGGACATTGCCAAGCAGTCAGAGTCGCCGAGAGCATTCGAGGTGGTAACCAACCTCATCAAGACCATGGTAGACGCTAACAAGGACCTGCTTGAGCTTCAGAAGAAGAACAAAGAGCTTCAGAAGACTGACGAGCCAGAGCAGAAGAACGTCACCAACAACAACCTATTCTTGACGACTGCCGACCTTCTCAAGATGATGAAGACCAACAATGAATGACTTCTACTTAGGTAATAAGAACCTAAAGAACAAAGACGTCAAGCTAAGCTTTACAAAAGAACAGCTTCAAGAGTACATGAAGTGCGCGCAGAGCGTAGAGTACTTCTGTGAAACCTACGTAAAGATCGTATCGGTCGACAAGGGTCTCATACCGTTCAAGCCGTTTGAGTATCAGAAGAAGATGTTCAAGCAGTTCGGGAGCACTCGCTTCACCATCTGCAAGATGCCGCGCCAGGTAGGTAAGACCACTGGCGTCGTCGGCTACCTACTTCACAAGATACTATTCAACGAGAACTACAACGTAGCAGTGCTCGCGAATAAGATGGTGCAAGCTCGAGAGATCCTAGCTCGTCTTCAGCTGGCGTACGAGTGGCTTCCAAAGTGGCTGCAGCAGGGCGTAGTGTACTGGAATAAGGGCAATATCGAGCTCGAGAACGGCTCCAAGATACTAGCGTCCGCTACTTCTTCTTCTGCAGTCCGCGGTCAGTCATACAACCTGATCTACCTTGACGAGTTCGCGTTCGTACCGCGCAACATCCAAGACAGCTTCTTCGCCTCGGTCTTCCCTACCATTACTTCCGGTCAGTCGTCTAAGCTCATCATCACGTCTACGCCGAACGGCATGGACCTATTCTACAAGATCTGGGTAGAGTCTGAGCAGGAGAGGAACGAGTATTCTAGGGTAGACGTTCACTGGTCAGACGTTCCGGGTCGAGACGCTGCATGGAAGGAGTCCATGATCCGCAACACCTCGGCCGAGCAGTTCAGGCAGGAGTTCGAGTGCGAGTTCTTAGGTTCTTCCAACACGCTCATCCACCCGTCAGTCCTGTCGAGGCTGGTATTCTTCAAGCCCGTGTCAGAGAAGTACGGAGTCAAGATATACGAGGAGCCTATAAAGGGTCACCAGTACGTTCTCGCAGTAGACGTCTCTGAGGGTCTAGGTCTTGACAGCTCTGCCTTCGTCATGGTAGACGTTTCTCAGGTCCCGTATCAGGTAGTCGCTACCTACAAGAACAACACCATGTCCGAGCTTCTGTACCCTACTCTGCTTGACAACATAGGCAGGTACTACAACGACGCGGCCATTCTCGTAGAGGTAAATACTGGGTCTCAGGTCGTCAATATCCTTCACCAAGATCTAGAGTACGAGAACGTAGTCATGACTCGCACTTCTGGCAGGAAGGGCACAGTCCTAGGAGCGGGCGGAACGCAGAACAGGCTAGGATTAAAGACGACTAAGTCTACCAAGAGGATCGGCTGCTCGAACATAAAGTCACTGATCGAGAATACCCAGATCATCTTGAACGACTACGACGTAATCAATCAGCTATCGACATACGTCGTGGACGGTACTTCCTACAATGCCGAGGAAGGTCACCACGACGACTTGGTAATGTGTCTAGTACTCTTTGCGTGGATGGTAAGTCAAGAGTACTTCAAAGAAATATCTGATACAGATGTCAGAAAGAAGATCCTTGAGGACAACGAGAGGCAAATCGAGGAAGAAATGACGCCTTTTGGTTGGTCCGATGATGGAATGCCTGAGGAAGTCGTGCAGACTGTAAGTGACTATGAATTTGAAAAGCTTCTTCTAAACTGACATTTTATAAATAAGAATACGATTTGTAGATTGTTTATGAAATAAAGGAGAAAACAATGCCATTTCAAGTAAGTCCTGGCGTTAATGTCACAGAAGTTGACTTAACAACCATTGTCCCAGCAGTCTCTACGACTGAGGGAGCAATCGCCGGCGTCTTCAGATGGGGTCCAGCTCTAGAAAGAATCTTAGTATCTTCTGAAGATGAACTCGTATCTAACTTTGGACGTCCAACTTCCAACAACTATGAGACTTGGTTCACCGGAGCTAACTTCCTTTCATACGGAAACCGTCTCTACGTTTCAAGGTCGATTGCAGCTAACTCATACAACGCCGCTGCAGCAGTAAATGCTACTGCAAGCTTTTCTGGTCAGCAGGTCAAGAACCGCACTGACTATGAAAACAAGATTGGTTCTTTCGACTCGAGCACCTACTGGCTTGCCAAGTGGGCTGGCGACGTCGGCAACTCTCTAAAGATCTCTACTTGTGAGTCATCTAACGCGTTCTCAGCTTCTCTTTCGGGAAACACAGACTCCGTAGCTTCATTCAACTTTACCACCAACAGCAATACTCTCCAGATCGTAGTCACCAGCGCTACTTCAAACACCAACGCTAATACGATGGCAAACACTATCGTAGGTAAGCTTATGGTCGGCGACTACATTCAGGGCGGCAACAGCTCGATCGGTTTCCAGAATATCAGGATCACTTCGATCGGCACCCCATCGGTTACTGCTAACTCGACTGTATTCACTGCTCAGGCAAACGTATCTCTTTCGACTACGTATAACCTAGCTTCAAACAGCGCTGCTATCTCTGCTACTAGGCTCTGGGAATACTTTAACTACGTAACCGGCGCTCCCGGCACTTCAGCCTATACTGCAAACATGGGCGGTTCTGGAGACGAGATGCACATCGTCATCGCTGACGAAGACGGCATGTTTACTGGAACACCTGGACAGGTACTAGAAGTATGGCAGAAGGTATCTAGGGCATCTGACGCTAGAAGAGAGCAGGGTGGTTCTAACTTCTACCAGAACGTAATCAACAGCGGTTCTAAGTACGCTTGGTTCTCGAATGCACGTTCCGGTGTATCTTCCAACACTGCAGCAAACATGACTGCAATCACAGTTGGTCCATACACTCAGTCGTTCCGCACCGGCGCTGACGGCATCACTGAGACTACGCAGACTCTAGCACAGGCGGCAGCTGCATATGACAAGTTTGCAAAGAATGAGCAGGTCGACATCTCCCTAATCCTTACTGGTAAGAATCAGTACGGCGTAAGCGGAGAAGGTCTAGCCAACTACCTTATCGACAACATCGCTGAAGTTCGTAAGGACTGCCTAGTAATGGTGTCTCCAAACCTTGAGACTGTTGTAAACAACGCTGGCGATACTCCGTCATCGATCGTAAGCTTCAGAAACTCAATCCATAACACGTCATACGCAGTAATGGACTCTGGATATAAGTACATGTACGATAAGTACAATGACGTATATCGCTGGGTACCACTAAACGGTGACGTTGCCGGCACTATCGTCCGCACGGACAATACTCGCGATCCTTGGTTCTCTCCAGCCGGCTTCAACCGCGGTCAGATAAAGAACGTCGTGAAGCTAGCATTCAACCCTGGAAAGTCTGATAGGGATACACTCTACAAGGCAGACGTTAACCCAGTCGTTAACTTCCCTGGTGAAGGCGTGGTTCTCTACGGAGACAAGACCCTACTCGGCAAGCCATCGGCATTCGATCGCATCAACGTTCGTCGCCTCTTCATCGTTCTAGAGAAGGCCATCTCTACTTCGGCTAAGTTTACCCTGTTTGAATTCAACGACGAGTTCACTAGGGCTACTTTCCGCAATCTAGTTGAGCCTTACCTCAGGGACATCAAGGGTCGCCGCGGCATCTACGAATTCAAGGTAGTATGCGACGGCTCGAACAATACTTCGGAGCGTATCGATCGCAATGAGTTCTGGGGCGACATCTATATCAAGCCAGCACGTTCAATCAACTTCATCCAGCTTAACTTCGTTGCAGTACGCACCGGTGTAAGCTTCGATGAAATCGTTGGCAAGTTTTAAGGGGAGAATGAGAGATGGCCTTTTCAATCAATGACATGAGAGCTCAGCTACCTCTAGGTGGTGCTCGTCCTGCCCTATTCCAGGTAACGATCACCAACCCGGTAGCTCCAATCGCGGACCTTAAGGTCCCATTCCTGACGGTGAGGGCAGAGATTCCTGCCTCCACCCTCGGCAACATCGCAGTACCATACTTCGGCCGTAAGATCTACATCGCCGGTGACCGTACTTTCCAGCCATGGGCTGTGCAGATCATCAACGACGAAGACTTCCTGATCCGCGATGCTATGGAAAAGTGGAACAACTCGATCAACGCCTACGAGAGTAACATCAGCCAGCTTGGTTCGGGTGCACCTGCACTCTACAAGTCACAGGCTACTGTCACTCAGTTCGGCAAAGCCGGTGAAGTTCTCAGGATCTATCAGTTCAACGGAATCTTCCCAACTGAAGTATCAAACATTGGACTTGACTGGAACGCACAGGACCAGATAGAAGAGTTCAACGTAACCTTCCTCTACGATAACTTCGAAGTAGTCGGTGGTATTACCGGCAACGCCGGCGGGGCTTAAGTTAATAGAGCTGCTATAAATAAACTTATAGCAGCTCTTTCTTAAGGAATTGTGATGCAGTTATTTGGATTTGAAATCAAGAGAAAAGACGAGACTCCGTTAGAGTCCTTTGCCCCAGAGATAAAGGACGACGGCGCAGTCGTCGTTGCTGCGGGTGGATCCTACGGCACCTTCATTGACTTAGACGGCACCGCCCGCACTGAGGCTGAGCTAGTAGCTAAGTACAGAGAGATCTCACTACAGCCTGAACTCGAAGCAGCCATCGACGACATCGTCAACGAAGCTATCGACACCGACGCCGAGAAGATAATCGACATTAATCTCGACAAGGTAGAATACGGCGACCCTATCAAGCAGAAGATAAGGGAAGAGTTCAAGACTATCCTCAAGCTCTTTAACTTTCAGATCGAGGCGTACGAGCTCTTCAAGAGATGGTACGTCGACGGCCGTATGTACTATCACCTCATCATTGACGAGAAGAATCCACGCCTTGGAATCCAAGAGCTTCGCTATCTAGACCCTAGAAAGGTCAGGAAGATACGCGAAGTAAAGAAAGAAGCCAAGGGGCCGATCGTAGTCCAGAAAGTAAAGCGTGAGTACTACGTATACTCAGACCGCACTTTCATGGCAGCACCCGGAAATGCGGGCATAGCGCAGGACAACAACTCTACCGGCGGTCTAAGAATATCAATCGACTCAATAATCCACGTTACTTCTGGGCTGACTGATAAGAACAACCAGCTGGTCTACTCGTACGTGCAGAAGGCTATCAAGCCGCTAAACCAGCTAAGGACGCTCGAAGATGCTACGGTTATCTATCGTATTTCTCGCGCTCCTGAGCGTCGCATATTCTATATTGACGTTGGAAATCTACCTAAGGTAAAGGCTGAGCAGTACCTTCGCGACATGATGGTCCGCCACAAGAACCGTCTAGTATACGACGCCACTTCGGGTGAGGTGCGCGACGATCGTAAGTACATGACGATGCTCGAGGACTACTGGCTTCCGAGAAGGGAAGGCAACAAGGGCACCGAGATCACTACCCTCCCAGCAGGGCAGAACCTCGGCGAGATGACCGACGTAGAGTACTTCCAGAAGAAGCTCTATCAGGCACTCAACGTTCCAGTTTCCCGTCTCAACCAAGAGTCCGCAAACATCCTCGGCAGGGCGTCTGAGATCTCGAGAGACGAGGTAAAGTTTACTAAGTTTGTAGGACGCCTGCGTCGCAGGTTCTCTATGCTGTTCTTAAAAGCCCTCGAGAAGCAGCTAGTCCTTAAGGGTATAGTTTCTGAGGAAGACTGGAAAGAGCTAGAGAATCAGATTCACTTTGACTTTACTGTGGACAACCACTTTGAAGAGTTCAAAGAGATCGAGATCATGCAGAACAGGCTGCAGCTTCTGAACCAAGTCATGCCCTACATTGGACGCTACTATTCAGACCTGTGGGTACGCAAGAACATCCTGTTCCAGAGCGAGCAGGAGATAGCAGACATGATGGACGAGATGGCAGAAGAGAAAGTTCCAATGCTTCCTCCTCAGGACCCAGGTATGGCTCCACCGCCGCCGCCCATCGCAAATAGACCAGAACTAGACGGAACCGGAAACCAATCCCAGACTACAGGCGTAGAACAGGGTACTAAGGTGTCTGGGTCCGGCGAAGCCTACTAATTATAAATATGATATGCAGATTTTGGAGGAATTATGACTACTATCGCTGACATCTTTACTAGCGCATTCAACAAGGACGCAGTCGGACTAAAGACCGCGATCGACGATATCATGACATCTAAGGTGGCCGACGCAGTTGACGCGATGTTTCCTGATGTAGCCGCTAGCATCTTTGGTGCTACTGACGGTCAGCAAGAAGCAGTCGATTCTGAGGAACAAGAAACCACAGATCAGGAAGAACAATCAGATGAAAATGTATGACCTCTTAAAGAAGTCTCTCAAAGAGACTCAGCAGCCTCTATCACAGGGTGAGAAGAACTTCAAGGCTCTTCACTCGGTCGATCACAAGAACTTAGTTCCAGGCGTTACTGATCAAGAGCACGTATTCAACGGCAACAAGCGCAGGGAAGATCCAAAGACTGCATCATACGAAGGTGACCAGTCTGCACAGGCATATGACAGGGGCCTAAAGCTCGCACAGACTCTAAAGAAGATTCACAACGAAGCAAACATGAGCCACTCACTTGGCGACCATAAAGAGCTTAGAAATTATGCGCGCGAGCATGGCGGCATCGATAGGCATGACATGCTTCAGGCTGCTCACCATATCGAGCACGGTCACCTCGAAGGTCTAAAGAACCATCTTGCCAAGATGGACACTGATCCTCGCGACTTCGTTCTCGGTCACGTACACAAGAAGCACTGGTCTGGTCTTGGCTACACTTCAATGAAAAAAGAAGCAGAACTTGATGAAGCAAAGTCAACTATGTCTAAGCCAAAGCTTTATTCTGACACAATGAAGAAAGCTCCAGAGTTTGGTTCACCAAACATTGTAAAGATGATGAGAGATGAAAAAGCCCGTAAAGCAGCTATGAAGAACGAAGACGTTGAGCTCGACGAAGCGAGTCGTACCGACACCTACATCGGCACTATTAAGAAAGACGATCCCGACTACGACGAGAAGCTCGCTGACATGAAGAGCAAAGCCGTCGGCGGACACAGGGTTCGCGGCCGCACTCCTCTCGATAAGTTCAAGCACCTTTATAAGAGGGGCGGCAAACACTATAGGATGACATCTCAAGACATCAAGCCTGAGCACAGCGCACGCGTTGACGTTTATTCTAGAAAACCTATGAAGAATGAAGAAGTCGAGCAAGTCAATGAAATGGGTAAAAAAGGAACATTTCGTCCTGTAAGTCCTGGAGTACAAAATGTAAGAACTGCACGTGCAGCGACTCGAGGTGATGAAGCATTAAATACAAAATATCACTATGGTACTACTAAAGGTGGTGTGTCACCTATCGCTGGTAATAGAAGAAAGCAAGGGTTTGGTTCTGTGGCGAATTTTAATAGCGCTCATGCTGCTCTTACATCTAAAAGAATGGGTGGTAATTCTAGAGCACAAGATTCTGAAGTTCATAAAGGTTGGGGTAAAACAGTTAATCAAGTGCCTGCACCTAATCCAGAAAAACAAGCTGCTAGAGAAAAACTTCAACGAACACCTTTTTATGCTCTTTCTAAAGGCGAACAAGAAAAAGATACTGTTCTTAGAAAAGGCATTACTGGAACTATTGATGAAGCACACCATGTTGGTGATCTTGTAAAAATCCATGCTCCAGGATCTGCTTCTCATGGCCATAAAGGTATTATAACAAAAATTTTACCTAATGGTGATCATGAAGTAGACTTTGGTGGATTTATAACAGGTACGCAATCTCGTATTACAACAATGGGTGGTACAAAAACAATCGTAGAACCTAGTGCTTTAAGAAGAATTAAAGAAGAAGTTGAACTTTATGAAGCAACAGTACCAGACGCCCACAAAAAAGCAATGAGAGATCGTTATGGTCCTGGGCGTATTAGAGCTGATATTCCAGGTCATACAATTAGTCATACAAATAAGTATGGTGAGGAAAATACTCATTTATATTATATTCGTAATAAAAAACAACCAATTGGTCGTCATATAGGTACTATATCTGTTGCTGAAGAAGTCGAGCAAGTCAATGAAAACATCGACAAGAAGATTGCAAGCTTGCAAAACCAATATAATCGTCATGATGTTCTATATGGACGCGCACAACAAGCTCGCAGAAATAGAGGAAGCAGAACTATGAGTCCTAGAGAAGAAGGACTTCGTAATAAGAGGAACACTATTCTAGATCAAATTCGAGATCTTGAAAGACAGAAAAAAGAATCTTCTACTAAACAGAATGAAGAAGTCGAGCAAGTCAATGAAGTCCTTACAAAGAAGACTCCTATTGGTACTTGGATATCAGACTTTGTTCACAGTAAAGCTTCTAATTTAGCAGGCAAGTCAAAGAAAGAACGAATGAAGCAGGCGATGGCTGCCTACTATTCAAAGCAGCGCAACGAGGCATATGAAGACAACGACTACGTCTCTGATGAGGTGTCGATGGTGCGCACTGAGCTCAAGGCTATATGCGCTAAAGCTGAAGACATGATGAACAATATGTCTCAGAGCATGCACATCGAGCCATGGGTACAGTCAAAGATCGCTTCTGCCAAGGAGATGATCTCTGGAGTCCATGACTATATGGTCTATGGCGATAAAGATAAGACTTCTGACTCAGCTCCATCTTACAGCCAGTCTGGTAAGATGGCTTCCAGCTACGGCAACTTCATGAACCGCATGGGTGAAGACTACGTAGTAGAGAAGAAGGGCGACGACGAAGAAGAGTCAGATCGCGTAGAACGCGCAGCAAATAACAACATCATCAACCAGATGCACAAGGCTCCAGTCAACGGTATGCACAAGCTTACTTTTGAGAACGGCGAGAAGCACCTCGTAGATCCAAAGCACGTAGCAAAAGCCCTTGAGATACATGCAAATACTACGGTAGCTATGGGTAAGAAAGAAGAAGTACAGAATGCCCTGGCTCACTCGCACGAACACTTCATGCACGTAGTGAAGCACGGCAAGCCCCCTGCAGTAGAAAAGAAGCCAAGGGTATCTCTCGGATCTATGACTAAGAGATCTATAAGAAATGAAGACACTGACGTAACTACAAAGGATTCTGCAAGGGGTCCCATGATTATCAGAGTCTTCCCGAATGGTCGCCCTAAGTTCGTTAGGGCAGCAAAGAGAGAGATCAAGGTAGAAGAATTAGTTGGTGGACAGAAGAACCTAGACATGAACCGTGACGAGAAGCTTACCAAGATAGACTTTAAGCTTCTTAGGTCAAAGAAGAAGAAGATGGCAGAAGAAGTACTAGAGCGTCTATATGATACGCTCTCAGAAGAGAACAGGGTTAAGTTCGATGACATGCTTGGTTCACAAGACGGCATCGACACTCTTCTAGCATTTGCAGAGGAGCATGGAATCTAATGGCTGCTATAATTAAACCAACTGGCAATACATCAAGTTGTAATACTTCAACTTTTAGTTCTTATGGTAATAGTTCTTTAGTATTGATGTCACATGCAGGTGCAATAACAACTTTAGCTGTAATTACATGCAAAGACTCAACTAACACAACAATCTTGTGGAGTGTGTCTATTGTAGGTGGAGAAAGTTTTATCGTAGAAAAAGGTAAAACAGATATTATAACGTCAAACCATTCAGGTGTTTCTTTGGCAGCTACACCAGTTGCTTATAAAAATTAAGGAACAACTAAGATGAAACTCATCACAGAACTAAACGAAGAACTTAAGGTAATCACCGAAGAGGGTGTAGAGGGAAAGAAGAACCTCTATATCCATGGACCGTTTATCCAGACGGAAGTAAAGAACCGCAACGGGCGCATGTATCGTCTTGAGTCCGTTACTCGCGAAGTCAACAGATACGTTGAAGACTACGTGAACAAGGGTCGCGCTCTTGGAGAGCTCGGCCACCCAGAAGGTCCTTCACTTAACCTAGACCGCATCTCTCATAAGATCGTTTCTCTAGTTCCAGAAGGTAACAACTTCATCGGCAAGGCAATGATCCTACCTACACCAATGGGCGAGATTGCACGAAACTTGATCGAGTCTGGAGTACAGCTCGGAGTATCTACCCGTGGAATGGGCTCGCTAAAAGAAGTCAACGGCGTTCACGTAGTACAGGACGACTTCTACCTAGCCACTGCCGGCGACATCGTAGCAGACCCGTCTGCACCGAATGCATTCGTAAACGGCATCATGGAGGGAGTCGAGTGGGTATGGGACAATGGAGTTCTCAAGGCCCAAGAACTCGAGAAGGCGAAGGCTCATATCGAGGAAGCCGCTCGCAAGGTCACTAAGACTGAGCTAGAAGAGGCTAAACTGAGAGTATTCAAGCACTTCGTTTCAAATCTCTAAGATTTATAAATACTTTAGAAAAACTATAGGAGTTACTCAATATGTCTAACGAAAATCTAAACGTCCAGAACGAACTAGATGAAGCTAATGTAGTGGATGACGGGCGCTCCCCGGTCCAACACGATCAGCAGATACATGCTGGTAAGATCATTCGTAAGGAAACAGGCCGTACAGTCTACTTCGATGGGCCTGATATGGTTGATAAAAATACAAATAAGACAATCACACATGGAGCTCTTGGTAAGTATCCTATACATACTCTAGTAAAGCATGCTTCTGAGTTCAAAGAAGTTAAGGAAGATGTTGCCATGACTCAGAACGGCAGTACCATCGACGCTAACCCAACTAACGTATCGCGCTCTGACCTCATGAGGACCATGGTTCAGTATGCTACAATGATGGCCCCAATGGAGCTAGCAGCATTCGTTGCAACTCTAGCTAATCCAGAAGAAATGACGCACTCACCAGAAGAAGTGTTCGACAACAATACTTCATACGCTAACGGTGACGCTAACAAGAACAAGACATCTATCCAGTCAGCTAGCGCTCCAGCAGAAGCCATGAAGCAGATCGCAAAGGAAGACCTTGAGCTAGTATTCGGCGACTCACAGGACCTTTCGGAAGAGTTCAAGGACAAGATCGGAACTATCTTTGAGGCTGCAGTCGGTACACGCGTTGCACTAGAAGTAGCTAAGATCGAGGAAGAGCTAGCTGAGGAAGCTCAGGAAGCCCTTGACTCTATCAAGGAAGAGATGGAAGAGAACATCGACAGCTACCTCAACTACGCAGTAGCTGAGTGGATTGAACAGAACAAGCTTGCAGTAGAAGAGAACATCAAGACTGAAGTCACTGAGTCTTTCCTTGCAGGTCTATACAACCTCTTCAACGAGCACCACCTCGACATTCCAGACGACGAAGTATCTGTAGTCGAGTCGCTGCTCGCAATGGTAGAAGCTCTAGAGTCCCAGATCAATGAGACTACTGAGAAGAACATCGAGCTTACTAAGGTAGTGTCTGAGAAGAAAGTCAAGGAAGCTGCAGATGAGCTGTCTGAAGGCATGACTGATACTCAGAAAGAGAAGTTTACAAAGCTGATTGAGGCTGTGGACTATTCTTCGGCAGAAGAGTTTGTCAAGAAGGCTAATATCATTAAAGAAACTTATTTTGCAGGCAAGAGTGAAGTTAAGGTGACCCAGGATCAGCTCCTTAGCGAGTCTGTAGAGGAGCCAGAAGCTGCACAATATGTCGCACCTGACATGCAGGCATACGTAAAATCACTGTCTAATACGGTCAAGAAGTAATTTCTAATAAATAAAATTACAAAACTCTTAAAGGAGAAAACTAAAATGAACTACAATTATGAAAGTTTAGTAGCTAAGTGGAAGCCAGTTCTTGAGCACTCAGAGCTCCCAAAGATCGGTGACTCGCATCGTCGCAACGTCACTGCACAGATCCTTGAGAACACTGAGATCGCCATCAAGGAACAAGCAGCTTTCAATCCACAGTCTCTCTTCGAGACTTCACCAACTAACTCTGCAGGTACTGGCGGTTATGCTGGCGCAGGTGGTACTGGCGTTGCTGGTTACGACCCAATCCTCATCTCCCTAGTCCGTCGTGCAATGCCTAACCTCATCGCATACGACATCTGCGGCGTTCAGCCAATGACTGGTCCAACTGGACTCATCTTCGCAATGCGTGCTAACTACGCTAACTCGACTGCTCGTACTACTGCAGAAGCACTTTACAACGAAGCTAACACTGCATTCTCTTCACCTGGCATCTCGAATGCTAACACTATCGGCAACAAGAACGTCGGTACTGTTCCAGGTAACACTTCACAGACTACTGCGATCGCCAACAACAACCTCTACAACTTCGCTGGCGGCGCAAACACTCAGCAGTCTGAAGCTCTTGGTTCGACTTCAAACGTTGCATTCGCTGAAATGGCGTTCTCGATCGACAAGCAGACTGTTACTGCTAAGTCACGCGCCCTCAAGGCAGAATACACTATGGAACTTGCACAGGACCTTAAGGCAATCCATGGTCTAGACGCTGAGACTGAACTAGCGAACATCCTTCAGTCTGAAATCCTTGCTGAAATCAACCGTGAAGTAGTTCGTTCGATCAACATCACTGCAGTCCGCGGTGCAAACACTGGTACAGTTACTCAGGGCATCTTCGACCTTGACACCGACTCAAACGGTCGTTGGTCAGTTGAAAAGTTCAAGGGTCTTATGTTCCAGATCGAGCGTGAAGCTAACCAGATTGCCAAGGACACTCGTCGTGGCAAGGGTAACGTGATCATCTGCTCCTCTGACGTAGCTTCTGCTCTTCAGATGGCAGGCGTTCTCGACTACGCTCCAGCTCTAAACAGCAACAACCTACAGGTTGACGACACTGGCAACACCTTCGCTGGTATCCTCAACGGTCGCTTCCGCGTCTACATCGACCCATATACTACTGGCAACTACCTAGTCGTCGGCTATAAAGGTGCAAACGCATTCGACGCTGGTCTCTTCTACTGCCCATACGTTCCACTTCAGATGGTTCGTGCGGTTGGTCAGGATTCCTTCCAGCCAAAGATTGGTTTCAAGACTCGCTACGGCATCGTACCAAACCCATTCGCTAAGGGTGCTACTGCTCCTGACACATCTGGTGCACTAGAAGAAGATACGAACATCTACTACCGTCGCGTTCTTGTATCGAACCTTCTCTAATAAGAAGCCGGATACAACCGGACCTAAGAAATTGGGGAGCCTTCGGGCTCCCCTTTTTTGTATAAATACCTACATGAAACAGATAGAACCTAGATGTGCCAATAATGAATTGGGGCTCATTACCCAAGAAGGTATGTGGTCTCCATGCTGTAACTTCAGCATCTACTCTCTAGATGAACAAGAAAAAAAAGAACTCGGCATATTTCTATCAGAAGAGTTTAGTCTAGAAAACTCAGATACTGCTGATGAGTTTCACAAAAAGAAGATCTTCACTGACTGGATAGAAAAGATCAAGGGCGACTATAAAAACGCACCATGGGTGTGTAAGATAAACTGCACTAAGAGATCTATAAAAGAATCTGTAAATGAATATAATCAAGAGATATTCAATATAAGAAACTACGATGACCTTACAGAGTTTATGGAGATTCACGATTGCTGGTAACTCCTAGAGTCAGAATGCACATAGAACTGACTAGCAGGTGTAGGCTTGCTTGCACAAAGTGTATTCGTACTGGTATGGGAAAGTTACTAAAGATAGCTGACATAAAGATAGAGCATATTGAGAAGATAGCAAAGACTGAGTCTATTACAGACATCACGTTTTCAGGAAGTCTCGGTGATCCTATCTACCATCCAAAGTTCTTAGAGATCGTAAAGATCTTAAAAGCTAGCGGAAAGACAATAAGCGTTAATACAAATGGCTCTGGAAAGAAGATAGAGTTCTGGAAAGAGCTCTATAGCATACTTGACAAGAGAGACCGCGTGGTCTTTGCTATAGACGGATTTGAAAAGACCGTCGGCATGTATAGAAAGAACTTTACAAAGGCCGACTTTGAAGCCGTAAAAGAAGCCATGCTCTTGGGAAAGAGCATGGATATCGCGATAGTATGGAACTTTATCCCATTTAATTTTAACGAGAATCAGATAGTACAGGCTGCAAAGTGGGCGATACAGCACGAAGTCTTCTTTACGGTCAAGAAAAGCAAGCGATGGCATATGGAAAACGATCCATTGATTCCTACCAATCGCAATCTGGTCAGTTCAGAAGCTAACTTCCTAAGAAAAAAGCAGGTCTGATTCTTCAATCTCTGCTTCCCAGTAACGGCAGTAGAAGTGTTCCTTCATCTTGTCGATCTCGAACTGCGGATAGCCCTGCTCAACTATCCACTCAAGATTCCTACCCATGGCTTCTTCGGGCAGTACCCGTGGAAACCCGTATCTCCACCCAGACGGTGGATCGATCATAGTAACCTTCACTTTAGCCATAGTCATATCCTTTTTAATGACAATATATGTATTATACACAGTCTGGCAGGAATGTACACCAGAAAGTGTAGAAAAAACGTAATCTTTTCAATGGCTTATAGAAACTTGCTCTAAGCCATTGAAAAGATTGACAAAAAAAAGTTCTTATTTTTTGAAAAAAACTGTGTACTTTTCGTGGAAAATAGTCTATATTAAGAATATAAGGAAAGGAAAAACAAATGAACGTACAGAGTGCAATGAGTATGGCAGACCGTCTAGAAGGCGTCATCCGTAGGGCCCGGACTTTTGGGAAGTCACGGGACGAGGTTCTGGAAGATATCTTGTTCGTGGTAGAAGACCTGCGTAACTACGCTGACAGGCTAGATGCAGATCTCTATGCGGACTACTGCGCCGGCATGGATTCTTTTGAAAAAAAGATGCTCGAACGTGAAATTAACGGTTGACATTTTTTGAAAAAAGTACTAATATAAGAATATAAGCTCAATGGAGAATGTCATGGTAAACGTATTTCTAGCATATGCCCCCTTTATCGAGATGGCGCTGGTCGGCATGGCCGTCTGCGCAGTCTACGAATTCTTCTTCATGAAAGGTTGATCATATGACTTATCCGGCTTCCCTCCCCATCAGCGCTCCAGATTCAGCTGTCAGCTTTCCAGCTGGACGCTACCTCATCGGCGACCTCTGCTACCGCGACGATGAGATGTGGGATGTAATCTCTTCTGTTTCTTTTGGCAAGAAAGGTCGAGTAGATAACTTCTACGAAGGCACTGAGCACACGTTCTGCATCCTCAACACTAAGTACGGCGACGGCTCGTACGAAGACAACGAAGAGAGCACGTACTACGTCGACTCAGGCACCATCGGCATCATGAGCTGGGATAAAGGATCAAGCCTCAGCTCTACTTCCGGCCGCGTCTTTGACTTTCCTGAAGAGTTCAAGGTGTACTCAGACGACGGTGTCCTTCACTTTGGACACATCGTCATCGACACCAAGGGTGAAAGCGACTATGACGATGAATAAGCGAGCACTGGTTACGGACCGTGAGCGCCGACTCGTAGAGGGTCCGGGCGGCATCATGGAGATGAAGCAGACTATCGCCGACCTCGAGCGGTACCGCGAGTTCGTATTGGCGTTTCATAACGAGCCTATGGAGATGAGCTACGAAAAGATCGCATTGCAGATGCGGTATTGGAAGTCAAATGCAGCCGCGGTTATTGATGAGGTGGAGAGAGACAAATGACGATGCACCTTCTACCTATTTACTTCAACGACCTTAAGCAGCGTAAGGCTAAGAAGAAGCCTCAGGCTGCCCTGTCCAAGCTCGAGCTTTCCAAGATGCAGCACCAGCTGTACATCGAGAAGATGACGGGCGGCAAGAAGGCTGACAAGAAGATCTTAGAGCGAGACTGGCGACGCGAGTATCAGGCCACTATGCAGCCGGACATGGCTGACTACCGCAGCGGCGGCATGACTACGTCTTCGGCTCCTAGGCCCGAGCCAAAGGTCTATACCGGCGGCAACCTCATGGGCATCGCTACCATGCACAAGTCCAACATGGTACCAGTGTTCAATACGCAGGATGCCGAGGACATATCTAAGATGCGTCGTGGTTGACATTTTCCACTCTTATAAATATAATAGCTTTATAAGGGTGCAACATGGCTATTGACATTACCACGACTATTACAGATACGCCTACTGGATTGATAGGAAGTCAGCCTCAAGACACTAACTTCCTGTCTCCACTCGGGTTTAGGTTCTCTCTCAAGAGATCTCCTACTCTTAACTTCTTTGCAACCGATGCAAACATACCATCGCTGGACATCGGCTACGCTAGCCTGCCGACTCCTTTCAAGATGGTGTCGTTTCCGGGTGATAAGCCTACGTTCGGCGACTTCGTCCTTACTTTCAAGGTAGACGAGCTGATGACGAACTACCTCGAGATGTACTCTTGGATCTCCAAGATCGGCTTCCCTGAGACTTTCGACCAGTACGCTTCTATAAGAAGAACTGCAATAGGTTCCGGCGAGGGTGTAACCTCGGACGGGACCCTTACTATATTGAACAGCTCGATGGCACCTACTACCGAAGTGCAGTTCACGGACATGTTTCCCTACAGCCTGTCAGAAGTCGACTTTACGACTGCAGACGACAGCGTCAACTACGTCACCGCGCGCGTAGCATTCAAGTTTACACTGATGAAAGTAGTGTCTCTGATCGTCTGAGACACTCTTGGAGTACTATATTATGAAACTTGAAGAGATCCACGAGATGTGGTCGCAAGACTGCGAGATGAGCCCGTACGAACTCGGCTCAGAGGCACTCAAGGTACCGAAGCTGCACAGCAAGTACTTACGATTCTTCTCTCAGGAGAAGATGATCCTCAAGAAGATGGAAGAAGAGCGCAGCCAGCTCAACCTACTAAAGTACGACTACTACCGCGGGGTCCTTCCTGAAGAAGACCTTCGCACTCATGGATGGGAGCCGTTCAGACTCTCAGTCATCAAATCCGACGTTGGTAAATACCTAGATGCTGACCAAGACATCATCAAGTTCAACTTGAAGATATCCGTACAGCAGGAGAAGGTCGATACGCTAGAAGCGATCATCAAGGCCATTACCAACAGAGGATTCTTAATCAAGAGTGCGATCGACTGGGAACGCTTTAAGGTTGGTGGATAAGGTGCACCTCCGAAAGATAAACGAGACTTGGTTGAAGGTCGAGGCTGAGCCGTCGGTCGTTCAGGAGCTCTCTGATATCTTGACGTTCGAGGTACCCGGTGCCAAGTTCATGCCAGCCGTAAAGGCCAAGTACTGGGACGGCAAGGTACGACTCCTAAACGCACTTACCGGAGCTACATACGTAGGACTCAAGGACGAGATATTGCGCTTCTGCAAGGTTCGCGACTACGAGTGCACTCTAGACGAATCTCTCAATCCCCAGAATAAGATCACCATAAAAGAGACCGCAGAGTTCTTAAAGTCTCTCGGTCTTACCATGACTCCTAGAGACTATCAGGTCGAGTCGTTCATGCACGCCGTTAACAACGACCGAAGCGTCTTCCTATCACCTACCGCTTCTGGTAAGTCATTCATCATCTACCTAGTGACGAGATACTATGACGCACGCACTCTTATTATCGTTCCAACTACTTCTCTTGTTAGCCAGCTGGCTACTGATTTTTCTGAGTATGGCTTTAGAAGCGATCAGCTGGTACACCGCGTCTTTGGCGGAGTGGCTAAGCAGTCTGATAAGCCGATCACCATCTCTACTTGGCAGTCGATATACAAACTTGATAAGACGTATTTCAAAGACTTTGATGTAATCATCGGCGACGAGGCTCACCAGTTCAAGGCAAAGTCTCTGACTACCATCATGGAGAAGCTCGAGAATACTAAGTACAGATTTGGATTCACCGGCACTCTCGACGGCTCACTTACTAACAAGATCACTCTCGAAGGTCTGTTCGGCGCAGTACATCAAGTCACGACTACGCGCGAGCTTATGGACGCTAAGACGGTCGCCGATATGAAGCTGAAGGTCATCATCTTAAAGCACGACAAGGATGCCTGCAAGGCCAGTAAGAAGTTTGACTACCAGAAAGAAGTAGACTACATCGTCACCAACGATGCTAGGAATAAGTTCCTTCGTAACCTAGCACTCTCGCTCAAGGGAAATACGCTTCTTCTGTTTCAATTTGTTGACAAACACGGAAAAGTGTTATATGATAGGATCAAGATTAAAGATCCGAACCGTAAGGTGTTCTTCATACATGGTGGAGTCGAGGCAGAAGACAGAGAAGAAGTTAGAAGAGTGGTCGAGAATGAATCAGACGCTGTCATCGTGGCTAGCTTTGGCACCTTTTCTACAGGCGTTAACATTCGCAACCTTCACAACGTCATACTTGCTTCTCCGTCAAAGTCAAGGATAAGACTGCTCCAGTCAATAGGCCGTGGACTCCGTATCTCTGGTACGAAGGACACGGTAAACGTGTATGATATAGCAGACGACATGCGCATAGGAACGCATACTAACTACACTCTCCAGCACCTTATGGAGAGACTCGAGATATATAATAGCGAGAACTTTGAGTACAAGATTTTTAATATGGATTTAGATAATGGCAAGAGCACCGGCTAAGCACTACGTAGACAACAAGAAGTTCTTTACCGAGATCCTGCACTACAAGCAGATGTGTAAAGACGCAGCTGCGGCTGGAAAGAATCAGAAGCCTCGAATACCTCCCTACCTCGGCGAGTGTCTATATAAGATCGCCTTCAGGCTATCACTCAAGCCTAACTTCGTCAACTATACTTTCCGCGAGGACATGGTCGCCGACGGTCTAGAGAAGTGCATCGCGTACTTCGACAACTTCGACCCAGAAAAGTCGAGCAACCCCTTCGCATACTTTACTCAGATCATCTACTACTCTTTCTTGACTCGCATCAACGGTGAGAAGAAGCACCTCTACATCAAGCAGAAGACCCTAGAGAACTTCTACTTCGAGGGCATGCTCGCAGATCATCAGGGCGGTGACGAGGACAGGAACGTAAACGTAGACCTCGACAACGAGTACATGCAGAACTTAGTAGCAAACTACGACAAGAGGCAGGCCGAGAAGAAAGAGAAAGTCAAGGCTAAGAAGGCTGAGATCGGACTCGACAAGTACTTTGGCATCAACGAAGACGATGAGACAAGTGAATGAAGATAGCACTCATTACCGATACTCACTGGGGAATCCGCAACGATTCCTCGATCATGCACGACCAGATGAAGAAGTTTCTAGACGAGATCTTCTTTCCTGAAATTAAGCGTGCAGGCATCGAGCACGTCATCCATCTAGGCGATCTCGTCGATCGTCGTAAGTACATCAACTACCTTACTGCAAAGAGACTCAGGGAAGACTTTCTAGACCGTCTTCTCGAAGAAGACCTGCAAATGGACATCATCGTAGGTAACCACGACACGTTCTATAAGAACACCAACAGAGTAAACGCTCTACAGGAACTCCTCAAAGAGAACTACGCAAACATCAGGGTATGGGATGACGTCCCACACGACGTTATGTTTGACGGCACCAATATATTAATGCTGCCTTGGATCTGCGATGAGAACAGGGAGCAGTCTTTTGAGAATATTAAGAACTCTAAGTCTCCCATAGTCATGGGTCACCTAGAATTAAACGGCTACGAGATGTACAGGGGGCACGTGAGCGACCATGGAGATGATCCTAAGATCTTTGATAAATTCGATCTTGTCTGTTCTGGGCATTATCATACTCGTTCCAATAGTTCTAACATTTTTTATCTTGGTACTCCTGCTCAATATAATTGGTCTGATCACGGAGATCCTAAGGGTTTTCATGTACTTGATACTAAAACTAGGGGGTTGACATTTATTGAGAATCCATATAATATCTTTCATAAGATGTTCTACGACGACCTCAACAAGACAATAGATCAAGTCATAGTGTTCGACGCTGACAAGTATAAGAACTGCTACGTCAAGATCGTAGTCAAGAACAAGACTAACCCGTACTGGTTTGACCTAGTGATAGACAAGATAGAGAAAGCGGGAGTGGCAGACCTGCAGGTGGTAGAAGACCACCTCAACCTAGACCTAGCAGACGACACTGACATCGTCAGCGAGGCAGAAGATACGATCAGCATCATCCGCAGCTACATCGGCAGCATGACGGTAAACGATCACAAGAGAGTCGAGAACATCATTCAGTCACTCTACATTGAAGCACACGAGATAGCATGATATTTTTTAAGAAGATACGCTGGAAGAACTTCTTATCTACTGGTAATACATTCACTGAGATCGACCTCATCAAGGCAGACACTACTCTTATAGTAGGTGAGAACGGTGCCGGTAAGTCTACGCTGCTAGACGCACTTTCTTTTGTACTATACAACAAGCCGTTCCGCAAGGTAAACAAGTCTCAGCTGATGAACTCGATTAACAAGCGAGACGTAGTAGTCGAGATCGAGTTTGAGATCGGCTCATCGATGTACAAGATCGTGCGCGGCTTAAAGCCGGGCATCTTTGAGGTGTACCGCAACAACTCACTGCTAAATCAAGACGCAGCTGCTCGCGACTATCAGTCTGTGCTTGAGAAGCAGATCCTCAAGCTCAACCACAAGAGCTTCTGTCAAGTAGTGGTGCTAGGATCGGCGTCATTCGTGCCGTTCATGGAGCTTCCTACTGGCCAGCGTCGTGAGGTAATCGAGGACCTGCTCGACATCCAGATCTTCTCTATCATGAACTCGCTGCTCAAAGAGAAAGTTGGTCTCAACGGTGAAGCTTTAATGAAGACTGACTATGAGCATGACCTGACTTCAGAGAAGATATCCATGCAGCAGCAGCATCAAGAAGCGATGCAGAAGAACACGACTGAGCAGATCGAGAAACTCAAGAGTGACCTTAGTGAGTACACGGCTAAGATCGACGCTGAGAAGAATGCTATCGCTGAACTGGAAGAAAAGATCGGAGAATTAAACGATGAGATCGGCGATCAAGACCAAGTCAACAAGAAGCAAAAGAAGCTACAGATACTCGAGGGCCAACTTGCTGATAAAGTTGCCAAACTCAAAGGTGAGATCGAGTTCTTCAATGCACATGATAACTGCCCTACTTGCAAGCAAGGCATCGATGATACCTTTAAGTGCGAGACTGTCGATAGTAAACAATCGCAACTCGAAGAGATCGCCGTTGGGATTGAGCAACTTAGAGAAGAGATACTCAATATCCAGCAGCGTATACAGGTCATATCAAGTATCTCATCTGAAATTACTTCTCTCAATATCGAGAAGATCACCCACTCAAACAGTATTTCAGGTCTACTCGCACAGTGCAAGAGAGCTGCTGGCGACATTGAGCTTCTTCACAAAAAGACCGAAGAATACGTCACTAACGACGACAAGATGCGCGAACTCGAAGAGAGCCTACAGACTCTAGTAGACAAGAAAGCAGAGCTGCTCCGCGACAAGGAAGCACTATCAATAGCTTCTCGAGTACTGAGAGACGACGGTATCAAGGCAAAGATCATCAAGCAGTACGTACCGGTCATTAACAAGCTTATCAATAAGTACCTGTCTGCCATGGACTTCTTCGTTAACTTTGAGATGGATGAGAACTTTGAAGAGAAGATCAAGTCACGGTTCAGGGATGAGTTTAGCTACGCCTCGTTCTCTGAGGGAGAGAAGATGCGAATCAACCTCGCTATCCTATTCACTTGGAGAGCTATCGCTAAGCTGCGCAACTCTGCTAGCACTAACGTACTTATTATGGACGAAGTCCTTGATGGCTCGCTTGACTCTAACGGCACTGATGAGTTTCTTAAGATCATCGGTAACCTGACTCAAGACACCAACACGTTCATCATCAGCCACAAGGTAGACCAGATGGTCGACAAGTTCAGCAACGTAATTAAGTTTGAAAAGAAGAACAACTTCAGCAGGATAGCAGCATGAGTGAATATAAAATTATGGAACTGATAAAGTACCCCAATGATATACTTACTACGGCAACTCAGCTGTTTGACTTTGCAAATCCCCAGCAAGATCCCTATGAGTTGTCTTCTACGATGCTCGAGAAGATGAATGAGCATAAAAGCATCGGTCTCTCTGCAAACCAGATAGGGATTCCCTATCGCGTATTTGCGATGCGAGGTCTAGACCATAACTTCGTATGCTTCAACCCAAAGCTAGTCTTCAAGAGCGAGGAAGAGAACCTTCTAGAAGAAGGCTGCCTTTCATTCCCCGGAGTCAACGTGAAGGTAAAGAGGTCTAATACTGTACGGCTGCGGTTTCAGACTCCTTCAGGAGGATTTGACACAAAGACGTTCGACGGTCTTACTGCGCGCGTAGTACAGCACGAGATAGACCACCTAAACGGCATACTATTCTTCAATCGTGCAAACAAGTACCACCGCGACAGAGCAATGAAAGGATTCTACAATGGAAAAACAACTATCAAATACTGACGGCTTTCGAATCGACGACTACTTTGTATGCTTCCCAGAAGGCGACTTTATCACGGAAGATGAAGAAGGCATGGCAATAGCAGTTGACATTTACCGGATAACGGATAATAATGATCTTGAGCCGATGAAACCCGGCTCTGTAACGGAAGAGCTTCAGTCCAAGATCGAGTCATGGATAAACACTGCACTGACGAGAGCTATCGAGCAGGCCGAAGCCGAGTATAAGGATAAAGACAAGTGAACATATTCTACATCGATGAGAACCCAGTAGAAGCTGCCACCATGATGGTGGACAAGCACGTGGTCAAGATGATCCTCGAGACTACGCAGCTTCTGTCTACTGCTCATCGCGTAATCGACGGCACGGAATACGTCGGTCAGACAAAGACCGGCCGCAAGGTCAAGCGCTGGGTGCTACCCGACGTCCGCGAGGAGATGCTGTACTCGGCTACCCACGTCAACCACCCTTCTGCTGTCTGGTGCCGTACTACGGTCGGCAACTACAAGTGGCTGTACGAGCATCTCAAGGCCCTGCACTTCGAGTACACTTATCGATACGGCAAGGTCCATGCATGCGAGAAGCTCATGGGCGCTCTCTTCTATGCTCCTAACAACCTCAAGGACTGGAACATGACGCCTATGCCGTCGTGCATGGCTCCCGAGTACATCATCTCGGATGACCCGTTGACAAACTATAGAAACTATTATAAGATTGGAAAGTCGCAGATGCACAAGTGGACAAAGCGACCAACACCGGAGTGGATTAATGTCTAAAGACTGGGCTACTGATATTACGATGATGCACGCACACTATGGAGTGCACCCCGTCATCGACAAGATGGATGAAGATACACTCAAGAAGTTTCTGCAGTTCCGCATCGACTTCCTCATGGAAGAGCTGACTGAGCTCAAGAACGCAGAGAATGCAGAAGACGTGGTAGATGCCCTGATCGACCTCTGCGTCGTGGCCATCGGTACACTGGACGGCTTCGGAGTCGACTCTCACAAGGCTTGGGACGAGGTCTTGAAAGCCAACATGACCAAGCAGACCGGCATCAAGTCTAGTCGCCCGAACCCTCTGGGACTGCCAGACTTAATCAAGCCAGAAGGCTGGGTCGGTCCAAGCCATTCAAATAATTACGGGTTTTTGCGTAAAATCTTTGGTTGACATTTTTCCAGAATTAGTCTATATTAACATAGTAACCTGCACTGAGTGCTTAATTAGGAGACTACCATGAAAGATCTAGCATACTACGCCGGCATTATCTTGGCCGCAGAACCTGTAAAAGTAAAGCGTACTGAAGAACTTAACAAGAAGTTCAACGACATTGCAAACGAAATATACCGCTGTCCAGTACGAAACTCATCTAAGCGAAATTTTAAGACCGTGCACGAGTCTGTCGAGAAGATGGTCGTCGAGCACGCGCTCGCACAGCTGACTGGAATTCCTCTCAACCCACTTGAGTTTGATAAGACTAATCGTCACTCGTACGCGTATGACTTGATTGACGAGAATAACTGCACTTTTGAGTGCAAGCGATGGGCTGAGAAGTGGTTCAGCTTTAACTACAAAGACATCAACACCTTCATGAAGAACGTCGACATCGTCGACTACTTTGTATCCGGAAAGGTGTTTCGCACTCCGTCTTTCTATACGGTAGCATTTCACTTAGTTGCAGATGCAAAGACTTTTGAGAAGTACGTGCGCCCTTCTAACTACACCAATAAATCTTACTATGACCACCATAACGCGGTAAAGACAGGCGATGCCTTCTACCGCGATCACGTTTATTTTGATGGAGCAGCAGCATGAGCGATAAAGAATCAGTAAAGGTACTCAGAGAGTGCATGGACCTGCAGATCAAGAAGTCTCAGGACTATCAGAACCCAAACTCAAACGTAAAGCAGGCGATGCACTATCGTCGCGGCATAGACTCAATCCACGATACTCTCCAAGGCAAGCTCTATCGCGCTCAGTCGCTCCTTGAGTCTGGCCGTGCGGATCAAGCGAACTTTGAGTCTCTTGAAGATACGTACAAAGATCTCATCAACTACGCATCGTTCGCGGTCGCTTGGATTCGTGGCGGCATCGAAGGTCAAGATCAAACGCGCGACATATTCAATAATCCAAAGCAGCACTCGCAATACTACTATGAGAAAGACCGCAACAAATGATGACCATACCGGACATCCGAGCGACTTTTCACTATGATCTTGAGAACAACAACTTCGTTCGCGACAAGAGCGGCGTCAAGATGCTCGAGATCATGAACGCATCGTTCATCGCCTATGAGCCCACGATCTTTGGCACAGTCAACGAAGACTACGTCATGCGCGAGATCGAGTGGTACGAGTCGATGTCTCTCAACGTCAACGATATTCCCGGCGGGCCTCCAGCGATCTGGCAGCAGGTGTCGAGTGAGAATGGTGAGATCAACTCCAACTACGGCTGGTGCGTGTGGTCGGATGAGAACCACGCTCAATACGACAACGTCGTCTCCGAGCTTCAGATGAACCCTGAGTCTCGTCGGGCGGTGATGATCTACACCCGTCCAACAATGTGGAGTGAGTACAATCGCGACGGCATGAGCGACTTCATGTGCACCAACACAGTTCAGTACATGATCCGCCACAATCGCCTGCATGCTCTCGTGTACATGCGTTCTAACGACGTGATCTATGGTTACAAGAACGATCGAGCGTGGCAGAGATACGTGCTCGATCGCATGTGCGATGAGCTCGGCTACGAGACTGGAAATATCTATTGGAACGCGGCTTCGCTGCACATCTATGAGAGGCACTTTGACCTCGTTCTCTGAGAGCTGGATGAACAAGTACTTGGACTTAGCGGGCCACATCGCTTGCTGGTCCAAGGACCCTAGCACTAAAGTCGGCGCCGTAGCTGTTGGTAAGGGAGGGCAGATCCTATCTCAGGGATACAACGGATTCCCCCGAGGCATAGCTGACACCAATGATAGGCTCTCTAACAGGGAACAGAAGTACAAGTTCGTTGTGCACGCAGAGATGAACTGCATATACAACGCCACTCTAAATGGAGTTAGCCTCGATAATGCAGATCTTTATGTTAGCGGCCTTCCTGTGTGTTCTGAGTGCGCTAAAGGAGTTGTCCAAGTAGGCATCAAGAGAGTCTTCATGTGCTATCCAGAAAACATCAGAGAGAAGTGGAATGACTCGTTCAAGATCACGATGGACATCTTCAAAGAAGCTGGCGTCTCGGCGCGTGCTGATTGTGGGGATCAATCCATCTTCTGCTAAGAACTTAAAGCTAAATACTACTATGAGGAGGCTCCCACTCTGGATCGATAGAATAGGAGCTGGAATCGTATCATTTACTAACTGCATCTCCGAAGCAGGACCCTACACTAGAGCAGACATCGACTACGATCGACTCTCTAAGAGCGCAGCTGGATATGATAGAGTAGTTGCTCTCGGGAACTTCCCGTCGAGCGCTCTCAAGAAGCTGAACATCGATCACTTCGTACTACCACATCCAAGCGGGCTAAATAGAAAGCTCAACGACCCTAAGTTTGAGCTAGAGCAACTCGAATTATGCAGGAACTACATACATGGCTAAGATACTCATATTCCTAACCGACGTCGGCATACAGATCATCGACGACAAGCCGACAAACAATACCGTGGAGGAGATCTGCGGTGTGTACCTAGCTCTTGAGAAGCAGGGACATGAGCCCTACATCTTAGTGAACGACGACATCTCAAGTAAGAAGTACAGGACAGTCCACCGCGACGTCGATGTTGACCAGTTCGACGAGCTTCTCATGAACAGAGAGGAACCGAACTTCTTTGGTGGTGAGATCAACAAGTACCACATCTTCACGATCAACTCCCTCTGTAAGTTCAAGGGAAGGATAAGCTACTTCTTCTGCGACCCAGAGATGGCCAAAGGTGAGTACATCAAGAAGTTCTACGAGAAGCTCTACGTATTAACTGCTAACTTGACTTACATGGGTTCTCCACCGATGACGATGGAGGACAAGCAGAAGCACTTCCCCAAGTCCATGCTAGAGGACAACATATACAAGACGAAGAAAGAGAACCTCTTCGTGCGCTCAGCGTATCCAATACGCAATCATCCAATTCACGCTAGGTTCCACGAAGTCGAGTTTATCGACTCCTGGAGAGAGCACCTATTCAATGTACGCGAGCCTTACTACAACTTCTTTGAGCCATCATTCAGCGAGCTGAAGAAGTCGGTGTGCTACATCGGGTCAAACAAGCGATCGCGCCATCGCAGACTCAATGAGCTTAACTTGTTCAACTCAAAAGCAGAGAAAGACGGGCTCATTAACTTCTATGGAAAGATCGCTAAGTTCAGGGATAACAGCAACGTCAGGGTATCTCTCGAAAACGTCTCGAAGATATACGAGGACCACATAGCATCTCTCGTCATCGGAAACGCCATGCAGAACAACACCGGAATTAATCACCGGTTCTTGCAAGGTCTCACCGTTTCTAAAGCTATGCTGATCGACCAGACAGTAGATGATAAGAAGACGTTCATGAAGAGCGACTACTTAAATCACGTCTTGTACTTTAAAGATCGGGAGGAATTCATAGATAAGTTGACATTTATTAGAGATCATGATAATTTCAATAAAGTGGTTTCTCTTCTACAAGAAGAAAAAGAGTGGATCGTCAAAGAGACGGCAGAGGACTTTATAAAGAGGGTTTCGGAATGAAAGTATATGTGACCGGCGTAGCCGGATTCTTAGGATCGCACATCGCGAAGCGAATGCATGATCTCGGCCACGAAGTCGGTGGCAACGACAGCATGGTCGGTGGCGATGAGTACAACGTGCACTCATTCGTTAAGTTCGACGCGATCGACTGCAGGGACCAAGAGGCGATGAAGCGCGCCCTCACTGGCTACGACCTACTATACCACTGCGCGGCAACAGCCCACGAGGGCCTCTCGGTATTCTCTCCATCTTTCATTACCAGCAACATCTTCGAGGCCTCAGTAGCTACGTTCTCAGCTGCAGTAGCGGCTGGCGTAAAGCGCATAGTCAACTGCACGTCGATGGCTAGGTACGGTGAGCAGCAACCTCCGTTCTCAGAGGACATGAAGCCGATGCCAGTAGATCCGTACGGCATCGCGAAAGTCGCCGCTGAGGAGGTTCTAAAAGTGATGGGCGAAGTGCACGGCATTGAGTGGAACATCGCAGTCCCCCACAACATCGTTGGTCCTAACCAGAAGTACGACGACCCGTTCCGCAACGTCATGTCGATCATGCTCAATCGAAACCTGCGCGGGCTACCATCGATCATCTACGGCGATGGTGAGCAGACGCGGTGCTTCTCATATGTAGACGACTGCATCGCGTGCTTAGAGAAGATGGGATTAGATCGCAGCATCAACCGCGAGATCATCAACATCGGCCCCGATGAGGAGTTCATAACTATCAATGAGCTGGCTAAGCTCTGCGCTAACGAGACCGGACTCAACTTACCTCCGGTCTACTACAAAGAGGGCCGGCCATGCGAAGTAAAGCACGCGGTGTGCTCGAGTGATAAAGCTCGACTGCTTCTCAAGTACGAGACGACTACGACGGTAGCTGATGCCGTTAAGCTCACCGCCGACTTCATTCGCATGCGAGGTCCTAAGGACTTCAACTACCACCTGCCAATTGAGATACAAAACGAGAAGACTCCCAAGACTTGGACCGAGAGGATGTTCTGATGAAGATAGGAATTGTTGGGTACGGCTTCGTCGGAAAAGCCGTTGACTTTGGATTTACTAACTCAGTTGAGAAGTACATAGTAGATCCAGCTTATACTTCTCTTACAGTAAACGAGATGCGAGACTTCAATCTCGATGTCATCTTCGTCTCTGTGCCGACGCCGATGGGAGATGACGGCTCAATTGACTCGAGCATCATCGAGAGCGTTCTCAATGACATCTCAAAGTACGACTACGACCCAGTCGTCATCATCAAGAGCACGGTAACTCCTGACGTTCTAAGAAAGCTCGATGCAATGTGCAACCGTCTGGTGTACAACCCAGAGTTCTTAACTGAGAGGACGGCCAAGCACGACTTTGTCAACGCTCACGCACTCGTTCTCGGAGGAAAGCAGAAAGACGTTGAGTTCTGCAAGAAGCTCTATGAGGACCACAGCATCTGCAATCCGTGTCCGGTATTCACTACCGACATCTACACCGCATCTCTGGTGAAGTACGCTATGAACTCCTTCCTAGCTACTAAGGTCCTCTTCTTCAACCAGTTCAAGCAGATCTTTGACAGCACCGACGCCAACTGCTCATGGGACTACTTCACTAAGATCCTATCAGCTGATCCCAGAATTGGAATGACTCACATGCAAGTTCCGGGTCCGGATGGTAGGGAGGGATTCGGTGGAGCTTGCTTTCCAAAAGACACCAGCGCTATACTTCACTACTCTAAAAAAATTAATGAGCCATTCACACTTTTGCAGGAAGCTATTAAGAAGAACTCAGAGATCCGTAATAAATATACTGAACTGGACGATCGCGAGAAAGCCCAGAACGTCAAATTTAACAATGAGTAAGTGATGACCTTTACACATGCATCTATCATCCCGCTTATAGGCGGTGAGACGATAGGCACTGAGCGAGCGTTCGGTGCCAGACCAGAGTACTTCCTATCATACGAGACATTCTGGCCAAATGACCGGCACATCGTTAATCACTACAACAACGAGGTGCCCTACTACGTTCTAGATAAGAACCAATCTGCTCCGAAGAAAGTTGACGTCATAGCCTCAGTGTGCCCCTGCGCCGGCCTATCTCAGATGTCTCACGGCTTCGGTGATCACAATCCAAACAACAAGTGGATGCTCGAGACCACGAAGCTAGTTCTCGGTGAGCTCAAGCCAAAAGTTTTCTGGGGTGAGAACGCTCCAGGATTTGCTGGCAAGATCGGTGAGAACATCAGGACGCAGATGTACGACATAGCCAGAGAGAACAAGTACTCAATGACTGTGTACCGCACTCGCTCGATGCTCCACGGCGTCCCTCAAGTTCGAGAGAGGTCGTTCTACTTCTTCTGGGAGGGAGATGAGACTCCCCAGCTCAGCTGGTACAATCGACCTTACAAGTCAATCGAGCAGACGATCTTAGATGCTAGGGGAAATACCCTGCAGGATCCCATCAACAAGAAGACTCCATCTCAGGACCCCTACTACCGATACATCCTCGAGGACATTCACGGTGGGATAACTCACGCTGAGTTCGCTAAGATCGTTGAGCCATCGAGAGCTAGAGGCAATGATGCGTTCTCATACATAGAGAAGATGGGTAGGAACTACGAGCAGGTCGGTGAGTGGATGGCTCGTCATGGCTATGAGAAAGAAGTAGCCGGATGCAAGAGAAAGTTCGATAAGCTGGCTACAGGAGCCAACATCATGCGCCGCGGCACGGTTATTCCTAAGGACTACATCGGTGCTTTCGTCGGTCACTACCCAACATCGCTGACTCATCCAGTCGAGGACAGGTATATCACGTACCGCGAGGGCCTATCGATCATGGGTCTCCCAGATAACTTCGAGCTTCTAGATCCAGAGAAGAGCGTCAATCACATGTGTCAGAACGTACCGGTGCAGACAGCAGAGGACATGGCCACTGAGGTCCTCGCTTATCTCAACGGGCAGAGACCGATGATCAACTCTACGTATACTTTCCAGTACAACTTCGATCACAGGATCGAGACACCCGGAGCCAAAGCTCTAACACTCGAGGAGTTCTTCTAATGTCTTTTGTTAAGTTCGGTGTTGACCAGCAGAACGCGCCAAAGTATAAGTACAAAGAAGATGTGTACATTAATCAGATCTTAGATTATATTAACAATACGTACGGTGAGCACTACTCAAAGAACAAGTTTCAGGCCACGGAGTTCATCATCGACTCCGGTCACGGCACTGGCTTCTGCGTTGGCAACGTACTCAAGTACGCCCAGCGCTACGGCCGTAAGGGCAGTCCCGATGACTGGCGTAAGGACATGATGAAGGTCATTCACTACGCAGTCATGCAGCTCTACGTACACGATGAACAGTTTGAGGACGACAAGTGAAGAAGTTCCTATCATATCTAAGACAGTCTGACATCGTCATTACACTTTTTCTGAACCCACTTAAGTGGAGGTTCTATTTAGACTATTCTACTGTAAGCGATCACGACCCTGGACTAATACTAAGCGCAGTACTAAGAGCAGGTCTCATTAAAATAACAATCATTATCGACGACGAAAGGTGGTAATACAATGGAAATTCAAATCAACATCGAGGCTCTGCAGAAGAACAAGCTCTTCGTAGCGACTCCTATGTACGGCGGCGCTTGTAACGGCATGTATGCCCGAGCAATGTGCGACCTTACTGCAATGTGCTTGAAGTACGGCATCGAGATGCGCTCGTACTTCCTATTCAATGAGTCACTTATCACTCGCGCTCGCAACTATTGTGTTGACGAATTCCTGCGTTCAGGATATACTCATCTATTATTCATCGATTCCGACATCGGCTTCAACCCTCAGGACGTACTGGCTCTATTAGCCCTGCAGACTGAAGAGTCTCCGTACGACGTAATCGGCGGTGCGTATCCTAAGAAGTGCATCACTTGGGAAAAGATCAAGATGGCAGTCGACCGCGGCGTCGCTGAAGAGAACCCAGCAAACCTCGAAGACTTCGTCGGCGACTTCGTGTTCAACCCAGTCATGGAACCGGGTGAGTCTTCTAAGAGCATCAAGCTCGACGAGCCTGCAGAAGTTCTCGAACTCGGTACCGGCTTCATGATGGTTCGTCGCGATACATTTATGAACTTCGTGAAGGAATACCCTGAGATCATGTATAAGCCTGATCACGTTCGTACAGCTGAGTTCGACGGCACTCGTCGCATCGGCCAGTACTTCCAAGCTGAGGTCGACCGCTACAACCCAGCCAAGGAATACGAGGCTATCCTTGCTCGCATCGCAAACGGTGAGACCATCGACCCGACGTCTATCAAGACTATCATGGAAGACGCTAAGGCTAAGCAGGATGCATCGTCTGAGCGCTACCTCTCTGAGGACTACTGGTTCTGTCAGCTGGTCCGCAAGATCGGCATGAAGATCTGGCTCTGCCCTTGGATGCACCTTCAGCATGCAGGCTTCTATACGTTCGGCGGCAAGCTCGCTGCACTCGCGTCTATAGGCGCGTCTGCTACTGCAGACCCTTCTCAGCTAGAAGCAATGAAGAAAAAGAAGTAATTGGAAACATACATTATGAAAATCAGTGAAAATACAATCGCAATCTTCAAGAACTTCGCCACTATCAACAAGTCGATCTTGGTGAAGCCCGGAAGCGTCCTCTCTACAATCTCAGAGATGAAGACGATCTTCGCTAAGGTGACTGTAGAGGAGACTTTTCCTTCACAGTTCGCCATCTATGAGCTCTCTAAGTTCCTCGGCGTTCTCTCGCTCTTCAGCGACCCTGAGATCGAGTTCGGCGAGAAGAACATGAAGATCAGCTCAGGCAAGCAGTCTCTGCTCTATACGTATGCAGACCCATCGATGATCGTTACTCCTCCTGAGAAGGACATCACCTTTCCTTCTCCTGACATCGAGTTCGACATCACTCAGGAAGAGCTGCAGCGAGTAGTACGCGCTACCGGCGTTCTTCAACTCCCTGAGATCACCGTGGTCGGTGACGGCAGCGTCATCCGCCTATGCGCTGACAACTCAAAGAACCCATCGGCCGATACCTTCATGGTAGACGTCGGTACGACTGACAAGTCGTTCAACATGGTGTTCAAGGCTGAGAACATCATGAAGCTGATCTCGACTGGATACAACGTCAAGATCTCTTCAAAGGGTCTCGCACTCTTTACGTCGAGTACAATTAACTACTACGTGCCTACTGAGTCCAACAGCACTTTCAACAACTAAGGTGATATAATGGTTCGTGATGAATTCTTGTGGGTGGAGAAGTATCGCCCAAAGACTATAAGTGACTGCGTGCTTCCTGAAGAACTAAAGAGTACCTTTCAGAAGTTCGTGGACATGAAGGAGATCCCGAACCTCCTCTTGACTGGTGGCCCCGGCGTCGGTAAGACGACGGTGGCCCGAGCCATGCTCGAGCAGGTCGGTGCAGACTACATCGTAATCAACGGGAGTATGAATGGAAACATCGACACGCTTCGCAACGATATACAGCAGTTCGCCTCAAGCGTCTCTCTCACTGGTGGACGCAAATACGTCATCCTCGATGAGGCTGACTACCTTAATGCCAATTCCACCCAGCCCGCACTTAGAAACTTCATGGAAGAGTATTCTAGGAACTGCGGATTTATCCTTACCTGTAACTTCAAGAACAGAATTATCGAACCACTACATTCTCGGTGCTCTGTCGTAGAGTTCAAGATCCCTAAGAGCTCTCTTCCGCTTCTCGCCGGTGAGTTCTTCAAGCGCACTCTAAAGATCCTCAACTCAGAGGGAATCGGATATGATAAAGCTACTATTGCTGAGCTTATTCAGCGTCACGTGCCTGATTGGCGTCGGGTACTTAATGAACTACAGAGATACTCCGTAAACGGTCACATCGATACCGGCATCTTCGCCAACCTCGGCGAGGATAACTTCCGCAACCTCATCGGTCTCTTGAAAGAAAAGAAGTTCACTGAGATGCGTAAGTGGGTCGGTGAGAACTCTGACATGGACTCTACCTCGATGTTTCGTAAGTTCTACGATACGGCACACGAGTACATGAAGGCTGGGTCTATTGCAGACCTCGTAATCCTGCTTGCTCGCTACCAGTATCAGGCAGCGTTCGTCGCCGACCAAGAAGTCAACCTTGCAGCCTTCTTGACTGAGGTCATGATGACAGTGGAGTTCAAATGAACCCTTTTGACTTTGTCACTGCAATCAATACCACGAAGAAAGACTTGATCCGCGACTCAGACAACCCTGTGCTCGCGGAGAAGTCTTACAACCCGTTCCTTACAAACAAGGCTCTCTCCTACTTTCCTGAGACGATATACCACGCAAACGAGATGAACGTTAACCATTTGCTAGAAAATCGACTGCAAAACGACTATTTTATAAATATAGTCAGAAAAGGAAAGAGGTTCTCAAAGTGGGCTAAGCACGTTGAGGATCCCGACGTTCAATGTGTACAGGAATACTACAAGATAAATTATGCGAGAGCGCTGGAGTTATCTAAGATCCTTACTAAAGAGCAGATCGACCTTATAAGAACAAGAATAATAAAAGGCGGTACTGATGTTCAATCTAAGTCAACTGGTGGAAGTTCGTCTTAGAAGCTCTGAAGATTTTCTAAAAGTTAAAGAGACACTGTCTCGCATAGGGCTAGCTTCCAAAAAAGACAATACGCTGTATCAATCTTGCCACATCCTGCACAAGCAGGGTAGGTACTACATCGTGCACTTCAAAGAGCTCTTTATGCTCGATGGAAAGCAGGCAGACTTCTCTGAGAGCGACGTTGCTAGAAGAAACAAGATAGTGCTGCTGCTGGACGAGTGGAACCTCGTAGAGATTGTCGACAAGGATCAGGTCAAAGATCCAATAGCACCTATCAATCAAGTCAAGATCATTCCTTATAAAGAGAAGTCTCAGTGGAACCTAGTGACGAAGTACACGATCGGCAACAGGTACTGAGGTACCGCTCCGTATTCATCTCCGACGTGCACCTCGGTACCAAAATGAGCCGTGCCGACTTTCTCTTAGAATTCTTCAAGACATTCGAGTGTGATAACCTATACCTAGTCGGCGATATAGTCGACGGCTGGGCGCTCAACTCTGGCTTCTACTGGCCGCAGGACCACAACGACGTTATACAGAAGATCCTGAGAAGGGCTCGCAAGGGTACTCGAGTAGTCTACCTTCCGGGTAACCACGATGAGTTCTTGAGGTCGTTCGGCGACCACGAGTTCGGCAACATCTCACTTACCGATACTATAGTGCACTTAGGTCCGGACGGCAAGAAGTACATAGTAATGCACGGCGACCAGTTTGACGTCGTGATTAACAAGATGAAGTGGCTAGCACATCTCGGTAGTTGGGCATATGACTTTCTCATCTATATCAATGTAGCCGTAGTCAAGATCAGGAACCTGCTCAATCTACCTCACTGGTCGCTATCAGCGTGGGCCAAGTACAAGGTAAAGAAAGCAGTGAACTTTATAAGTCAGTATGAAGAGAATCTCAGTAATTATGCAGTATCTAAGGGCGTACAAGGCATTGTTTGTGGTCATATCCACCATCCTAACCTTAGAGATATCTCGGGGACTACTTACATTAACTGCGGCGACTGGGTCGAGACTTGCTCGGCTGTGGTCGAGCATCTGGACGGTCGGTTCGAGGTCGTGATGTGGGGAAAAGCTTAATCTTTTCAATGGCTTATTTTTCTGTTGACATTTTTTCAAAAAAAGACTATATTAATAATATAAGCAATGGAGAGATACAAATGATTCTTCTGGAAGTTTGGCCTAAGGGTTACGCAGACTTTGGTGGTACGGTAACAGTTCGCTTGCCAGATGGCTGCAATGATGCAGATATCCAGGATGCTGTTCGTCGTGTTAGCCCATGGGCTAGCCTATCTTCTGTTCGTCGTCCTCAGAAGGTTGATCCTTTCTTGGCTAGCTTGACACCTTCCCAACTCAACGATTATGCCAATGCTTTTAATGGAGATAACAGCTAAAATAACTGTTGACCTTTTTTAATAAAACCGCTATATTAATAATATAAGCAATGGAGATTGATATGAGAAAGATCGCAATAGCGCTAGCAGCAACGATGGCGATGACATCGGTAGCCTCAGCCCATGGATGGGAACAGCGTCGCTTCGAGCAGCGCAACTACTACAACCGTGGCGGTGACGCTGGAGCAGCACTCTTCGGCGGACTCATCGGCGGCATGATCCTCGGCGGCATCATGGCTAACCAGCAGCGTACCTACATTCAAGAGCCTTCGATCTACGATCGCCAGTGTCAGATAGTATTCATGGGTCGTCAGTGGAATGGATACGCTTGGGTAGAACAGTATCAAAGAATATGCAACTGAAGCCCTTCTCAGAGTTCATATCAGAGTCATCTACACTGCACGTGTTCGACGTGGACGATACGCTAGTCCACTCGAACGCGAAGGTGCACGTAAAGGACCCACACGGGCATACTGTCCAGAAGCTGACTACGTCTGAGTACAACAGCCATAGGCTTCCACCCGGACACCACTACGACTATCATGAGTTCAAGAGCTCTCGCGTGTTTAGTAAGTCAAAGCCGATCCATCGCATGATCAACACGATCAATGCTACTTCTGCGACTAGGAAGAAGAACCCAAAGAACAGGGTCATCATCAACACGGCTCGAGCAGACTTCGATGACAAGCACAGGTTCTTAAATACTCTCACTGCGCATGGCATTCATAACATGCACGACATCCATGTGCATCGAGCTGGAAACATTCCGGGTAACGAGAAGCCGGCTAACAAGAAGCTTACATTCATTAGACAGCACCTCGCAAATCATCCCTACACTCACGTTAGGATGTATGATGACAGCCACGAGAACTTGGATGCTTTCTTAGGACTCAAGAGAGAATACCCACACACTCAGTTCCATGCGTATCACGTCAGACCAGACGGATCAATGAAGAGGTACACCGCTTAGACATGTTAACAGTGAATCAAGAGTGGGACCCACTCAAGGTATGCGTGGTAGGAAGAAGCTACCCACCTGAGTTCTTTAGCTTTATGAAGAACCGTAGGCTTCGCAATCTGTTTGAGCAGATTGCGATAGAGGTGGAAGAAGACAAGCAGAAACTAATCTCCATCTTAAAGACGTTTAACATAGACGTATTGCGCCCTAGGGTGCCGCTAGTAGATACAGAAAAGTATATATCAAAGGGTATAAGCATACCACCTGCAGTCTCCGCTGTACCTAGAGACCAGATAATAATGATAGGAGATAAGTTCTTTTCATTTCCACCCGATCAGATTGTTATAAAGCAGAATAGACAGTGTGCTATAAAGCTAAGTCTTGAAGACATCAAAAAAGAAAACTTAAGTTCGTGCTTTGATAATGTATTTGACTATGTTGAGTCAAACGGAAATAAGATAATTCGAGGTGAGAGCGATGATGTTTTAAGCCTAATTAGGCTAAACGGTATATGGAGAACTGGCAAAGATATACTCTTTGGATCGAGCAAGAAGCTTACCGACTTTGAGATGATAGACGCTGTAGACTACGTGTGGGAGAACTGGCTTAGAGACTACAGCGTCATTCCTGTAACGAGTGGTGGTCATACAGATGGCTGCTTTAATCCAGTAAAGCCGGGTCTTATATTCTCAGTCTATAGCCCAGACACTTATAGTAAGACGTTCCCCGGATGGGAAGTCATCTACTTCAAGAACAGCAGACTAAATTCAATGAATGATTTTCTTGCTTCAAAGAAGAAGAACCATGGAAAGTGGTACATGCCTAGAGCTCAGGACGATGACGAGCTCGTAGAGTACGTAGAGAAGTGGATGAATGACTGGTCTAAGCATATCAGAGAAAACATATTTGATGTCAATATTTTGACAATAGATGAGAAGAACGTCATAGTTTCTTCTTATAACAAGCAGGCTTTTGATGCCTTTGAGAAGCATGGCATAGTGCCACACATATCACCCCTGAGACACAGATTCTTTTTTGATGGTGGAATCCACTGCAATACCACGGAGCTTCACAGGGGAGGCTCCCTACCCCGATTGTGACAGAAAAAACTCAATCTTTTCAACGGCACTTTTTTTGTTAAAAGTGCTGTTTTTTTGTGTACTTTTTTATCAAAAAAGCTTATATTAATAATATAACCAATGGAGATACAAAATGACATTCATCAAAATCGACCTCCCCACCACCACCGACCTCTTCGACTTCCTCGACTTCTTAAACGCCTATTCTGCCAAACTCGTATCATCTCACAACCTCAACATCGACCTACCCAACCAAACTGTAACCCTCGAATTCCCTAACCAAAAATCGGCACTCGCCGCACTTGACGAAATTGGCTATCCACACCAAAACGTCTTCCTATAAAAAACTCAATCTTTTCAATGGCATTTTTTTCATAAAAATGCCATTTTTTTGTTGACATTTTATCAAAAAAATACTAATATAAGAATATAAGCTAAACCAAAGGAGTCTACCATGAATGCCAAGCTCAAGTCCTCTGTAGAGTTCATCTGCAACTCAGCCACCCAAGCCGACATCGACCAAATCTATCAGGCTCTCCTGATCGGTCGGGATCGTCTGGCTCGCATGAACCGCCGCGCACTCACGGCAGGTACGAAGGTCAATTTCTCCAGCCGCGGAGTGGACTACACCGGCGTGATCAAGTCGATCAAGATCAAGAAAGCCGTGGTCGAGTGTCCAGTGGCTGGCACGGCCTACAACGCCAAGATGCAGCGAGTTCCAGCGACTGCGCTCTACAACGTTCCACTCAACATGCTGGTGGCAGCATGAGCTACTTCGTCCTCACGTTTCATAAAGTCAACCACGATGGTACGACTGGTCGCATGATCGGAAAGCCGATGGTGTTTGACTCGTGGGCCGGCGCTCACGAGTACGGCCGACACAATGTCGAGTACGGCAAGAGCGACTTTCAGATCCACGAGACTGTACTTTTTTCTCAGCCAGTTGAAAACAACGGTTGACATTTTTTGAAAAAAGTACTAATATCAGAATACAAGCTAAACCAAACGGAGATACACAATGGCACACGAAGTTGAGACTATGGCATACGCAGGCGAGACCCCTTGGCACGGCCTCGGAGTTCCCGTCCACAACGACCTCACACCGGCCCAGATGCTTGAGAAGGCTGGACTCGACTGGACGGTCGACAAGTACCAGACATTCGTCGAGGTAGCCGGCGAGAAAGTACCTACTCCCTCTCAGGCTCTCGTCCGCTCGTCCGACAACAAGATCCTCACGATGGTCTCTGAAGACTGGAACCCAGTGCAGAACCACGAGGCATTTGAGTTCTTCAACGAGTTCGTCATGGAAGGCGACATGGAGATGCACACTGCCGGCTCACTCAAGGGCGGCACCAACATCTGGGCACTCGCGAAGGTGAAGGACTCCTTTACCATCCTAGGCGAGGACCGCGTAGAGCCCTACCTCCTCTTCTCCAACCCGCACCAGTACGGCAAGTGCATCGACATCCGCTTCACCGCCATCCGAGTGGTCTGCAACAACACGCTGACTCTCTCGCTGGCTGGCCAGTTCGACATGATGGTGCGACTCAACCACCGTCGTGAGTTCAACCCTGAGATGGTCAAGCGCACTCTCGGCATCGCTCGTAAGTCTCTCGGCACCTATCAAGAGGCCGCTGAGTTCCTCTCGAGCAAGAACTTCACTGCCGACACCGTCGTGGACTACCTGCGCACCATCTTCCCAGCGATGACGAAGAAGGACAACGACATCCTCTCGCGCCCTGCGACTCAGGCGTTCGAGGTGCTCGAGACACAGCCGGGTGCAGAGTTCGGCAGGGGTACGTGGTGGCAGGCATTCAATGCGGTCACGTATACCACTGACCACATTCTAGGCCACAGTGCAGATACTCGGCTTCAGTCGGCTTGGTTCGGCGGCAATCGCAACCGCAAGGTGCAGGCGCTCCAGAAGGCCCTCGAATTTGCGGGGGCCTGAGATGAAGAAGATCATAGTTGACTACGTACTAATGCCGTTGGTAATGGTAGGCCCCTTCTTGCTGATGGGTTTATTAGTCTATGACGACTATCAGCGCAGCGCCAGCTTAAAGTTTGCGTGTGAGACTCTGGGTGGTGTCTATATCGACCACACGATCTGCATCGAGGGCAAGAACTTGTTTGGAGGGAAGTGATGACTAAGATCGTATACAACGGCTGCTACGGCGGCTTTGGGCTGTCTGACAAGGCAGTCGCTCGCTACTGGGAGCTCAAGGGACTGCCAGTGCACGACGCCTTTACTCGGTATGATCTGGAGGAAGATCGTGCAGACCCTATCTTGGTGCAGGTAGTCGAGGAGCTGGGTGAGGAGGCAGACAGTGCTTTCTCTGACCTGTATATACGCGAGATCCCAGAGGGGACTCTGTACCGCATCGACGAGTACGACGGCAGGGAGACTGTCATGACGCAGGATGAGTATACATGGAAGGTGGCGTGATGAGCGACGATAAGATCGAGGAGTTTGCTATTCGAGTTGCTCTGGGTAACAACGGTGGCAAGTGGGCCACCCACTACAATGAAGATCAGAAAGAGCACTGGCGTCAGTTCATACGCGACCTAATCAAGGAGTTAGACAATGAATACCGCCTCAGAGAAGCCACACTAACCATCAAGGGAGTAGAGTGATGAACGATAGATTTATAAAACTCGCACTTGATGCTGGGTTGTTGAACTATGTAGATCATGAAACACCTAGACACTACTTCATTAATGGCCATGCCGAACAAGAAGATGTCGAGAAGTTTGCCAAGTTGATTGTGCGTGAATGCTTGGAATCGTGTGATGCTCATGCTACGATTGATGGCACTGCTCAACAGATTCGTGATGATATAAAGAAATATTTTGGAGTAGAGTGATGGATGAAGAAGTAAAACATCTATGTGATGAGCTATTCAATGAATGGTCAAAGAGTGATCCTATTAGTGGTATTCACATGTATTTGTACACACTTGCAGGAAGAACTGAGACAAAGTTATGTTCTCTTGCTAATGAACTTAGTAGGGTAAAGCGTGAGCTTGATATCCTGAAAGTACAAGCAGATACTTGGAAGCAGTCTTATCTTGAGCAGGTAAAAGAGAACGTCAAGATGCAGGCAGAGTCCATAAATAAGGAATGCCAGTCAGCTGCGACTACCTAGCAGTGCAGTGGGATAATACAGCATGGGTACGACATGAGACGTGTCAGTTTGCTAAGAGAGACGATGGTGTGGATGGTGTCTATATTGGTGCACGCAACGAATTTAGAGCTATCCTCTCCATGGATCAGGGCCGGTGTGCCGACATGGACAAGAACTCCTATGCTCGGTACAAGATCGGCGACAAAGAATGGGTCTGCTACATTAAGAGGTGATATATGCCAAAGGTAACGTTCGATATGGAATACGAGCAGGTAGACGCGATCGTCCTGCAGGAACTAAAGTACTGCTACGAGGGTCTACTGCAAGACTACGCAAAAGACGTCTTGGTATATGATACCAAGGAAGAATTCGAGCATACGCTCGCGAGCTTTGAGCGGGTAATCGAGTACTTCATGGTCCACGAGGAGTTCGAGTCCTACATGGCTACGTTCCCACTGCGGACTAAGAAATAATAAATTCGGGGGATTAGCTTAGTGGCAAAAGCCGGCTGCTCATAACGGTCTGATCGGGGGTTCGAGTCCCTCATCCCCCACCAATTCTCTTGTTGACAAGTCTGTAGAATAGTGTATAATTAGTCTATAGCAGTGGAGTGAATGGAATGTCTGTATACCCTGGTTCATACAAGTACGTAGTTGAGTTTGAAAAGCTCATCAAGAAGGGTCGTCTGAATGGTCTGACGGTCAAGGATCGTCTACACTTCATCGACGAGCGCGATGCGAGAGACTGGGTAGATGCAGTCTCAAAGCTCAACCGCGATGGAAAATTCTTTAACTTTAAAGTGAGGGCGGCATGATACATACCTTTATTAAGCTCTCGTACGCGATCCTAGCAGTAGTCGCGGTTTCTTTTATCATTGAGATCTTCAACCAGAACTACTCGGCCATGTTTGCAGACTTTACTGCCTTCCTCGGATGGTATCAAGTTCTTCGCTACGAGAAAGACGCTCTCAGCCGCATAGAGAAGATCGACCCTTACGATCCGATGAAGTCACCGACGACCATCTGATGTATAAGTACAGGGATATACGCAAGGTACACCTAGAGATAACTGAGAAGTGTCAGGCCGGCTGCGCCATGTGTCCTAGACACGACAGCAGCGGTAGCGGAAAGCTAATGCACCACCTAACGAACGCTGAGCTTTCTCTAGAAGACTGCAAGAACATCTTTGAGAAAGACTTTATCAAGCAGCTCCATGCCATGTACATGTGTGGAAACTTCGGCGATCCTATAATGGCTAGAGACACGCTTGAAGTGTTTGAGTATTTTAGGTATACTAATCTATCTATGAAGCTGAGCATGTTCACCAACGGAGGAGCGCGCAGCTCAGAGTGGTGGAGAGACCTAGCATCGGTGCTGTATGAAGGTCGAGTTACCTTCTCGGTCGATGGACTGGAAGATACGAACCATATCTACAGAGAAAACGTCCAGTGGGACAGGGTAATGAATGCGATGGAGTCTTTCATAGGTGCTGGCGGCCAAGCCGAGTGGCACTTTCTAGTGTTCAAGCACAACGAGCATCAGGTAGAAGAAGCTCGAGCACTGGCTAAGAAGCTAGGGTTCAAGGCTTTTATACCAAAGCGTACATCGCGCTGGCAGAACGGCATGTCAGTATATAAACACCTATCTCAGCCGGAAAAGAAAGAATACGTACACGACGTAAACGACTTTAGAGAGCGCGCTAAGCAGAAGTTTGGGGGCTGGGATAAGTTCTTAGATAAGACTGAGATTGGGTGCAGGGTCGTTAAGCAGAATTCAATGTACGTTAGTGCAGAAGGGCTAGTGGTACCTTGCTGCTGGATAGGTGGCTCCGAGATGTATGATCCCGAAGTATCAAAATATAAAGACAGTCACCTGTTTAAGCACATAATAAGTGATAAATCAGATATAGATGCAAAGGTGCACGGTATAAACGGCGTCTTCGAGAGCGGATTCTTTGATAAGATTGAGAAGTCATGGAGCGCGCCGTCACTCGCAGAAGGAAAACTGCGAATGTGTGCAAAGACTTGCTCAGTAGAGCATGACCACTTCGAAGACCAGTTCTTAAGGTAATTACTTACTTAAGTACGCATTGGCGCCAAAGAAAGTTGCAACTACTCCCGCCTGTGCGATGTAGAACATCTGCAGAATGCTGCCGAGAGCAGTTATCCTAGCGACGTCGACGATAGGTGAGAACAGAATACCAGTAAACAGTACCATGCTGCCCATAGCCATCCAAGCCATCTGACGCAGCTGGTCTTCTTTCTTGTCTTTGTTCTCAAACTCAATCATCTCCTCCACTTTCTTCATCTCATCGTCCGTCACTACGCCGTCGTGGTCTATGTCAAACTTATTGTATTTTGAGTCAGGCTGAAGGCTCTTTGATGCCATTGTAGTCTCCTATGTTTAATAAATTTCGAGTATCTTTTATCAAATCATAGAGCTCTGGGAGAGAATTTGATATATTCTGTCTCCTAATTGCATCTAGTTTGTCTGTCTCTTTCCAGAATTCTGGCATGAGTTGAGACAGATCTTCACTCATCATAAAGTGTATATGACTTTCTATTTGTCTTGATATATTCTCCACTTTATCACCATGACCGTTATTTTTCATCCACTGATAAAGAGACCTTATCTTCTTAGCTATATCATCTTTAATGTATTTAGGAAATATCTTTGTGCTCATTAGTCGCGGGCCATGGAGAGGGTGTGGATTAATCTTACATTCTAGGTTCTGAAGATTCCACTTATATACGTCGTCTAGATAGTACACGTTATAGGCGTTCACCGTAAGTGATATCGTAATTCTTATTTTCTTAGACGAATATGCTACTAGCTTCTCTAAGTTTTTTTCAATGACTTTCCACTTACTTGGAAATCGTATGTAGTCATTCACCGCTCCAACACCGTCTATTGAGCACGCTATATGTACTTTCTTGAACTGACTCCATATATCAAAGTACTTTTGATGAATGTTAGTTATGTTAGATGCGTACTCAAGTCTCATGCGTTTAGAGTGATCGTTCTTAATACACTTCTCTAAAAATTCAAAATGCTTCTGTATTAGAGTAGGCTCGCCTCCAATAATATAGACGTACTCTGAATATTCCATCTGAGATTCTAAGTCTCTCCATATCTCCGGTCTCTCGTGCCATCTATAACCCGTATCATCGAACTTTTTACCGTGCTGTTCAAAGTAGTCGTCATACCACATTGAACTTTCAGTCGGTCCGCACATTCTACACTTTAAGTTGCATAAGTTTCCAAATCTAAGATCGTAGTCTCTATATGGAAAGTCTTGCGGTATTGTACCATCTGGCTGAGTAACCTGAATAGCTTCGCCGTATGAGTCATACATGCTATGAAGCTCGATTGAGCCTATTCTTTTGCTACGTATTCCACTGCTCTCTTCTTTCCAACACCTAGAGCACTCTGGGTGCTTAATACCATTGAGCATCGCTGCGCGCACTTCTTTAGCTAGAGGTGCGTTTCTAGAATCCATAATTCCGTGTTTATTTAGATTGTACGTATCGCCGCTCTCGTTCTTAAGAATACCTCTTGTCGGTCCTTGATTAGACTGACAGCAGATTCTTAGATCGCCGTTTGCTTTAGTAGCGAGATGATACCATGGTAGTGGACAAAAAACTTCTGTCATTAAAAAATCACTTCTTAAAGTTTGACTTCACGAATCCTATCATACTGCTGGCAGCGTCTGAACTTACTGAGACTGCACCTGAAAATACTAAGCCGATAATCAGACCTAGAAACAGTATTAGCTGACAGACGATGATCACAGATGCAGTACCGACTAGGTTGTCGAGCTCCTTGATCCTCTTCTTTAGTATATCTATCTTCTCGTTTCCGTGCTTCTTTTCAAACCCATTCAACCAAGGATGCTCGTCATCCTTGGTCTCGTGATGCTTCTTCATCTTCCACACAGCGCCTTCATTAAGGGAACTATTCCTTTCATGCTGTAGCAGGCCATGACGTCAGAAATTCCCCAGATCATCAGACCAATCCATACAATGAATGGTAAGACTATGAATATGGTAAAGAGCGCCCAGAAAGCTTCCCAGAACTCTTCTCTCTTTCTCTCGGCTCTCACCTTTGCCATGTGTGCCTCATGGGCAGCGGCATTCCTCGCCTCGTAGAAAGCCTTGCGCTGAGCAGGTGACATGCGAGATATCATGTCTGCTTCCTGCTCTGCAGCTATCTCTCGCATTGCCTGCTCACGCAGGGCATTGTTGTTCTTGACTACCTGATTATTGATCTCGGTAATCTTGTTCTGATTAATTATTCTCTGGTTGTTGGCAGCCTTGACGTTCTTAGCATTGCGCACGTCGTCGACGATGCCGAACACCTGGTCGCTGAGACCCTTACCAAGGGCGTTGCCGAACTTTGCTGCTGATTTTGGATCCATCATTGATTAGTTCCTTTTTGATATTACAAAACATTTCAAAAAGGTTAACGTCAAAGATCAATTCTTATTATTTATAGCTTTCTGCTACATACTTCTGTCCAGTAATAATGATCAGCTTACCGTTGAGGTAGACGCTGTACAGCCTCTTACCCCGACGCGTATGCCACTCAATGATCTTATACATCTGACGCAGAGGCCCATTAGGATCTTCTATTTATATCTGAATAGCTGGTATACAATAACTGTTGACATTTCTAGCAGAAAGTACTATATATAATAATGTCGTAGCCATAACGGTACGACATACCTACAAACCTTGCTATAACTAGGAGGACTACATGACTACTTTCGACCCATTCAACATGCTCGATGCAAAGTTCTTTGTCGGCTATGAGCCGATGGTAAAGAGAATGAACGAGCTCTCACAATCAATCTCTAAGTCGATCCCTAACTATCCACCGTACAACATCGTCAAGGTAGACGACAACAAGTACGTGATCGAGATGGCCGTAGCGGGATTTGGCAAGCACAATCTAGACATCGAGATCAATGATGGAACCCTTTCAGTTTCTGGGTTTACAGACATCGGTGACCTAGAAAAAGAAGGTCTGAACAATCACTACCTGTATAAGGGTATTGCAGACCGTTCTTTCAAGCGTCTATTCAACATATCAGATACTATTGAGATCAAGAACGCCGAACTCTTCAATGGCATGTTGAAGATCTGGCTTGAGAACATCATACCAGAGTCAAAGAAGCCAAAGAAAGTCGAGATCGTCGATCCGACTGAAGAAGTAAAGTCTGAAAAGACATTCTTAGCAGAAGGAAAGAAGTAATGTTCAATAAGATCGTAAAAGACACGCGCCGCTGGATGAAGCAGCAGGAGCGTATCAACCGTACTCGTAGAGAGTTGTCTCTGTTGACAGACCGAGACTTAAACGATATCGGCATCAACAGGTGCGATATTGACAGGGTCGCTAGAGAAAATTCAGGGGCAGTCAATGTGGCCCTATAATGAAGACGAGCTCATCATAATCAATGATGGCTGCAAGTAATACAGAGGGGGATCTTCCCCCTCTTTTTATGTTGACATTTTTGTGAATGTGGAGTACTATGAACTATGAGCAAATTTTATACTTCTGCATTCCTATATCGAAATGAGATCCACCTCCGCGGCTATGAGAACGGAAAGCGCGTACAGCGCAAGCTCCCATGCAAGCCCTACCTCTTCGTGAACTCAAAGAGCGACAACACAGTCTACCGGACTCTCAAGGGCGCTCCGGTTGAGAGGGTGGACTTCAGCAGCCACGCGGAAGCTAGGGACTTCGTTAAGAGATACGAGAACGTCAGCGGCTTCGACGTGTACGGCATGACGAACTACCTCTATACTTTCTTGAACGATGAGTATCCCGGAGCCATCGACTACGATCCGAGAACGATCACGACCGTCAACATCGATATCGAGGTCGCAGCTGATGAGGGGTTCCCGGACCCCCACCTCGCTGACAAGAAGATCACTGCCATCACGATGCAAGCGGGTGACTTATACGTCGTGCTCGGGTGCGGCGACTTCGTCTCAAGTGATGAGAATATCAAGTACATCAAGTGCGAGAACGAACTCAAGCTACTCCTGAAGTTCCTCGACGCTTGGCGAGCTATCAACCCAGATATCGTGACGGGTTGGAACATCGAGCACTTCGACATCCCCTACTTAGTGAACCGCATCAGGTCTCTTCTCGGTGATGAGATGGTCAAGAAGCTCTCGCCATGGAGCATGGTCGAGGAGCGCGAGATCATACGCGGCAAGTCAGTTGCTCGCGGTGGCAAGGGCATCGATGATAGAGTTGATAAGGTCTACGATATCTACGGCATCTCATCTCTCGATTACTTGGAGCTCTACAAGAAGTTCTCTTTCTCTAACCAAGAGTCGTACCGGCTCGACTACATCTCTCAAGTTGAGCTCGGCGTAAAGAAGATCGACTACTCCGAGTACGGGTCTCTCTTGGACCTGTACCGCCAGGACTACCAGAAGTTCATAGAGTACAACATCAGGGACGTTGAGCTCGTTAAGAAACTCGATGATAAGCTCAAGCTCATTGAGCAGGTATACGCCATCGCCTACGACGCCAAGGTTCTCTACCCAGATGCCATGACTTCGGTGAGGATCTGGGACGTCATCATACACAACTATCTTCTAGACCAGCGCATAGTCATACCACAGAAGAAGTCTCTTAAGAAGAGCAAGAGCATTCTCGGTGGCTGGGTCAAGGACCCGATAATCGGCATGCACAAGTGGGTAGTGTCATTCGACTTAAACTCACTGTACCCGCACCTTATCATGCAGTACAACATCTCGCCTGAGACCTACTACGGCAGCTTCGATCTCGGTCCAGATGAGTCAGTCGAGAAGATCATGTCTGGATATCTCGACTCAAGAAGAGAGTCTCTCTTGTCAGAGAACTTAACGTGCACTGGATCCGGCGTTCTCTTTCAAAAAGATACTCATGGCTTTCTTCCAAATCTCATGGAGAAGATGTACAACGACCGAGTCGTCTACAAGAAGAAGATGCTCGAGGCAAAGCAGCAGCACGAGATAAGCCCGTCGTATGAGACTGAGAAGGCCATCGCGCAGAACCACAATATGCAGCTCGCCAAGAAGATCCAGTTGAACTCAGCTTACGGTGCTCTATCCAATAAGTACTTTCGCTGGTACGATGACCAGATAGCTGAGTCGATCACTCTCTCCGGACAACTCTCGATTAAGTGGATCGAGCGTGACATGAACGTCTACTTAAATAAGCTATTCAAGACGGAGAAGAAAGACTATGTCATTGCTTGCGATACGGATTCTATGTACATTACGCTTGACCCGCTGGTCAGTCAGTGCGGTCTTGAGAATAGAGAAACTCAAGAGATCGTCAAGCTCATCGATCACTTCTGTGAGCATCGCGTTGAACCATTTATTGATAGCTGTTACGAACAGCTTGGCGAATATGTTAATGCCTTCTCACAGAAGATGAAGATGAAGCGCGAGGCCATCGCCGATAAGGGGATCTGGATGGCCAAGAAGCGATGCGTTCTCAGCGTTTGGAATAACGAGGGTGTAGCCTACACTGAGCCGAAGATCAAGCTCACCGGCATCGAGGCAGTGCGCTCCTCTACTCCTGCATCTTGTCGCGAGAGCATTAAGAAGTGCCTGAAGGTGATCCTCGAGAAAGATGAGGACTCCGTTATCGAGTTCATCAGCGACTTTAAGTCAGAGTTCATGAAGCTCCCGTTCGACCAAGTTGCTTTCCCTCGCGGTTGCAAGGGAATAAGCCAGTATGAGCTCGGTGACAAGTCTCTTCCCATTCACATCCGAGCAGCTCTTCTCTACAACAAGATGATCAGGGACAAGAAACTCGAGAACAGATACGAGATGATCAAGGACGGCGACAAGATAAAGTTCTGCTACATGAAGCTGCCCAACCCGATGCGAGAGAACGTGTTTGCCTGCCCTACCAGCATGCCCCCAGAGTTCGGCCTTAACAGATATATAGATTACGATACCCAGTACGACAAGGCGTTCGTCGAGCCAATTAAATCCATCCTCGATGCCATTGGCTGGAGTGTATCTAAGCAGAGCTCACTGGAGGACTTTTTCTAATGATAGTATCTCAAACATCTCAAGGTGAAGTTATAATAAACCCAGCTGAAAATAACGTCGGAATAAAATTATCTGGCGGCGTCGACAGCGCAGTACTTGCATACATGATTGGATTATATAAGAAGCAAGTTAGAGACATTAATATAGTACCAATTACTGTTATAAACTCAATAAAGCCATGGCAAGACATATATGCTAAGGCTATAGTATCATTCATTGAAGATCAGTTAAAGATTAAGTTTTCAGAACATGTTATACCAGATGAGTGGGTATCTCCTGAAGACTATTCAATTTCACAGAATACACTTATGAAGAGTCTGTATAAAACAAACGTCGTTGACTGTCACTTTGCAGGTATTACTCTTAATCCCCCTAAAGATGAAGTCGATATTGAAAACTTGTTTATAAGAGATGATGAGAGAGATCCTGACGGTACTATAAAGCCTACAGTGAGTCCTCGTGGAAGATCATTTACTCCACTAGCAAATATAAACAAGCGCGGAGTAGCTGAGCTCTATAGAAACTACGATCTTATGGAAAATCTTTTTCCAATAACTAGAAGCTGTGAAAACGTAAGTGTACCTCATACTGAACCACACTGCGGTACTGGTTGCTGGTGGTGTCTAGAGAGAAAGTGGGGATTTGGGAGACTATAATGAAGAATAGAGTAGAGATAGAAAATAGTCACGACTTTGGCTTTGATTTTGCAGACGACTTATCTGTAGCAGTAGACTCTGCTGAGAGCAAAGCTCAGAAGATGTACGATGCTATCATGCCTCTTCTTAATAATCTAAAGAAGAATCCTGAGAAGCCGAATATTGTTTGGCCAGACCGCGTAAAAAAGATTGACATTTTTATAGAAAAGATCAATAATATACTAAATCAATGACACATCGGAGTTTTATATGTCGCTACTGAACCGCTTAATCAAGAACTCTACGATCGATGAGACGTCTCTTCTCGTAGATAGCAAGATCTACAACCGCAAAGACATAATTCCAACTAGCGTTCCAATGGTGAACGTAGCGCTCTCGGGTCGCATCGACGGTGGACTTACACCCGGTCTTACAGTACTGGCCGGTCCGTCGAAGCACTTCAAGTCTGCCTTTTCTCTCCTTATGGCAGCCGCATATATGAAGCAGTATCCCGAGAGCGTCCTTTTATTCTACGACTCAGAGTTCGGTACGCCTCAGGGCTACTTCACGTCGTTCGGCATCGACATGAACCGAGTCATCCATACGCCCATCACCGACATCGAGAAGCTTAAGTTCGACATCGTGCAGCAGCTTCAAGAGATTAAACGCGACGACAAAGTAGTGATGGTGATCGACTCAGTCGGCAACCTAGCATCTAAGAAAGAGACTGAGGACGCACTCGAGGGTAAGTCGGTAGCCGACATGTCTCGCGCTAAGGCACTCAAGTCCCTCTTTCGCATGGTTACTCCGCACCTGTCCCTCAAGGACATCCCTCTGATCGTGGTCAACCATACCTACAAGGAGATGGCACTCTATCCACGCGACATCGTCTCCGGCGGTACCGGTATCTACTACTCTGCTGACACGATCTGGATCCTCGGTCGTCAGCAGGAGAAAGACGGCAAGGAGATCACCGGCTACAACTTCGTAATCAACGTAGAGAAGTCACGCTATGTCAAGGAAAAGTCTAAGATACCTATTACTGTCTCCTATGAGGGTGGGATCAAGAAATGGTCCGGACTCTTGGATCTGGCCCTTGAGGGTGGCTATATCGCAAAGCCTACCACTCAGTCTTATCAGTTCGTCGACCGCGCTACTGGCGAGGTCACTGGACAGAAGTTCAAAGCTTCTGAGGTAGAAGACAACGGAGACGTCTGGAAAGAGCTACTCTCGACAACTGACTTTGCTGACTGGATCAAGAGCAAGTACACCCTAGTCGGCGGCAACCTAGTGAGTGAAGAAGATGACTGATACTCTCAAAGATTGGCTTAACAGCCCAGAGATGGAAGAGATACGTAGGATCTACAAAGAAGGTAGAGACATCTACGACGTCGAGTGCGAGGATTGGTGGAAAGACCTGTCCTACAATGATAAGTTGAAGGCCTTCTATATCATCACTAAGCGGATTCACAAGGGCGACGTTGTAGATCAGGGTTCATTCCGCTACGTACTCTACGACGTATTTGAGTTCGACATGGACGCATACCTAGTCGGCATGGACTCAGGCTACATGGATATTCACAACGCTATCAGCAATGGTGTGGAGTTTCAAGATGGACAGAGAAAAGCAAGAGAGAAAGATCCAGAAGCTGATGCTTCCGGTCGAGACTCAGATACTGATGTGTGACGACGTAAACGACGTACTGCTTCTGGCTGTCGGCATGCTTAGAAAAGCAATAATGATATTCGAGAACCAGTACAGCGCCGACGGACGCAAGGCACTAGTGGACACTTTCAACAAATGAAGTGGTTGACAAAAAATCAGATCAGTATATTATGGATAGGATGGCGTGGATCGCTGTTCGCATGGAATGGTGCCCGCTTTAACAGCGGGTATCCATACTACTACTGGAGAATTGGTCCACTTATGATTAAGAGGTACTGGAAATGATCGAGAAGACAATCCTATCGCACCTGGTATTCAACGAGGCGTATGCTAGAAAGATCCTCCCGTTCTTGAAGGACGAGTACTTTCAGAACTTATCTGACAAGACAGTCTATAAGCTGATCGACGAGTACGTAAAGAAGTACAACAACACTCCTACCAAGGAGGTACTGCAGATCGAGCTCCAGAACCTTGACGGACTCAGCGAAGGCACGTTCAAGGACTCGAAGCGAATGATCGAGGACCTGCAGGTAGACAATACGGAGATCAAGTGGCTTCTCGACAGCACCGAGAAGTTCTGTCAAGAGAAGGCTATCTACAATGCGATCATGGCATCGATTAAGATCCTTGACGACAAGACTGGATCGAGCTCTACGGGAGCTATTCCTACTCTGCTCTCAGACGCTCTTGGCGTCAGCTTTGATGTCAGCATCGGTCACGATTATTTCCTTAATGCTGATGATCGGTTTGACTTCTATCATCGCAAGGAAGAACATATTCCCTTTGACCTTGACTACCTTAATACGATCACTAAGGGTGGTCTTGTTCGAAAGACTCTCAACATTGCCCTTGCAGGCACTGGTGTTGGGAAATCTCTTTTTATGTGTCACTGTGCTTCGAATAACCTCGTGAACGGCAAGAACGTACTCTACATCACGATGGAGATGGCCGAGGAGAAGATCGCCGAGCGCATCGACGCCAACCTGCTCAACGTGACCGTCGACGAACTCGCCACGCTTCCTAAGGACGCATACGACAAGAAGATAAACCGACTCAAGGAGAAGACTGTTGGAAAGCTCATCGTTAAGGAATACCCAACTGCCTCTGCTGGCAGCGCTCACTTCCGTCATCTTCTTAACGAACTTCGTATCAAGCGAAACTTTGTTCCTGATGTTATCTATATCGACTATCTCAACATCTGTTCTTCTAGCCGCATTAAGTCTGGAGCTAATGTCAACTCGTACACGTACATTAAGGCAATCGCTGAGGAGCTACGTGGTCTTGCCGTTGAGTTTAACGTTCCTGTGGTTTCTGCTACTCAAACTACTAGAGGCGGCTACGGAAACTCTGACGTGGAGCTCACTGATACCTCAGAGTCTTTTGGCCTACCTGCCACCGCTGACTTGATGTTCGCGCTCATCTCTACCGAGGAGCTTGAAGACCTCAACCAACTCATGATCAAGCAGCTCAAGAATCGCTACAACGACCCTACTATCCATCGCCGTTTCGTCGTCGGCATCGACCGAGCCAAGATGCGACTCTACAATGCAGAGGACTCTGCACAGGACGGGATCATGAACGAGAACGCCCCAGTATTCAACAAGTCCAGCTTCGGAGGCCGGCAGATGGACGAGGACAAGAAAAAGCGAATAAAAGACATGCTCCAGTGAAAATAGTCGTTGACAAATATGCAACACTGTTATAATATAAAGATTGTGGGAATGATTCCCGTTTTTGTCATGGAGAAAATGAATGTCTAAAGCACAACGCGTACTCGCAGCACTCGCCAACGGTCAAGAGCTTACAGCAAAGCAGATCGCTACTCGCTACAAGGTCGCTAACCCAGCATCCACGATCTACAACCTTCGCGAACAAGGCCATGCAATCTACCTCAACGCCCGCAAGGGCTACGACGGCTCTAAGCTCATGAAGTACCGTCTAGGGACGCACCGTCAGTCTGCAATGGCAGTCTAATCGGACTAGGCTCTACCTCGGATGTACAGGGGAGCTTAGTGGCTCCCCTGTTTTATTTGGACCCATAGCTCAATAGGTAGAGCAAGATGCTTTTAACATCGAGGTCGCAGGTTCAACTGATAATAAATATCTAAAAGGAGTATACAAATGAAAAACTTTTTAGATTTTATAAATGAAAACACAACTCGACCAAAAAAGATGCATGAAATCTTAAATAAGTCTCAAATGAATGCTCTCCATAAACACCCATCATTCAATACATATGTAAATTCATACGATCATCCTGACATCTATGGCAAAGAAGAAAGTGGGTTTGATCAGGGACCTGGAAAAACAAGAAGTGTGATATTAACTAACTCTGGCAATAAGCACAAGATGCATGTTACTATTACCCATCGCGGTAAGATCCTTGGGCACACAATATACCGTAAGTCAGACAATCCACATCCAGATGCAAAGAGGCAATGGGATCTTGTTAAGTCAAAAGATGGAGCATAGCTCAGAATTGAAAGGTGGAAAAAATTCTGATCTACTATCCTCGTCGTGCCACCTTAACATCATACCTATTATATATCAGAGTGTGGGGAAGTCTGGTCGTTCCCGCCTCCCTTGGAAGGAGGAGCTCGGTGGTTCAAATCCACCCACTTTGACCATTAAGGCAGACCCACCGTGGCCTCGTGACACGATTACTGCCTCCGCCATACGCGAAAAGTGGGATGGGCTGCGTATGCGGGGTTTGATAGTTTTCCTGACACAAGAAAAACTATCACTAATTTATATTTTACGATTGATTAAAATTATGTGTTCCATCAGGTCGGGAGTTCAATCCTCTCTTTGGGCACCATATCGGGAGAGTCATATAGAAATATATGATTGTAACAAAAGGTCACTCTTTTGCTCCCGCCCAGTTTTGCTGCCTTAGCTCAGTTGGTAGAGCAACGCACTAGTAATGCGTAGGTCGTCAGTTCGAATCCGACAGGCAGCACCATTAATGAGGAAGTGCGTAGGAATGGTTACTACAAGGTCTGCAAAACCTTTTCATGTGGGTTCGAGTCCCATCTTCCTCTCCAATATTCGGTCCGTGAATCAGCTGGTGTGGATCCTCGTCTGTCTAACGAGTTAGAGGGGTTCGAAACCCCTACGGATCGCCAATAATAAATATACAATATCAGTGAAGTGTTACGGTAGCACAGCGGTCTCCAAAACCGCGGGCTAGGGTTCGACTCCCTACACTGGTGCCATTTTGCGGAGGGTCGTGTGGGTAAGGTAGCGATATTCGTCGATCACCCCAGGTGCTCAGTACCGAGCATCAATGCGGTGTTGAATATCCTGCAGCCCTACTACCAGTTTAAAGTCTTCACGAAGCACGACTTGTACTTCGACGACTGGTTCGACGACGTCGACATGATACTGATCCCAGGTGGGATTGGTGACGCCGAGACCTTTCACAAGGTAATGCGCCAGCACATTCCAAAGATACGAGACTTCGTCAATAGAGGTGGCCGATACCTTGGCATATGCATGGGCGCCTACTGGGCCGGTCAGCACTACTTGAACCTTCTGCAGGACATAGACTGCGTTCAGTACCTTGCCCGCCCGAACTCGGACACGCGCAGGCCTCACGCAAAAGATCTAGAGATAACTTGGAACGGAAAAAAAGAGAGGATGTTCTGGTATGACGGATGCTCAGTTGTTGGGTCTGGCCCTCTCGACGTTATTGCTACTTACCCTAACGGTGACCCTATGGCTGCTTTTCAGGGCAGAGTCGGGCTCATAGGATCACATCCAGAAGCCGAGTATCACTGGTACTCAGAGTACAGCTGGATGCGTAGGGTTTGGGATCAAGACAGGGCTACTCACAACCAGAAGCTCTTGCTTGAGTTTGTAGACGAGTTGATGAGGAGATAGTCATGGAAATCGCTGAGATATGCGTAGCAGTCGGCTTCTGCAAGTCTAAGTCAGAGGCTAGACGCGCGATCGAGTCAGGTGCCATTCGGATCAACGACAAGAAAGTCACCGATCCTAGAGCGCACTTACTAGTTGACAAAGAAGCAAAGAAGTACTATATTGTAGTCTAAGATATTGGATCCATAGCTCAGTTGGTAGAGCGCCTCGTTTACACCGAGATTGTCGGCGGTTCGAACCCGTCACCGGCTACCATCAATGCCCTAGTAGTCCAATTGGTAGAGGCGCCGGGTTTAGGTTCCGGATGTTGGGAGTTCGAGTCTCTCCTAGGGCACCAATATTAAATAGAATATGCGGAGGTAGCTCAGTGGTAGAGCATCTGCTTGCCAAGCAGAATGTCGTGGGTTCGACCCCCATTCTCCGCTCCAATACTTTGGGGATTAGTTAAATGGTATAACAGCGGACTCTGACTCCGTTATTTGAGGTTCGAGTCCTTGATCCCCAGCCAATTCAGGATAATATATGATTATTCAGCTATCATCTCCTCTTCCTCTAACTACCCCCAAGGGAAATGCTTGGGCTCATTTTATTATAGACTACGGTATGGAACATGATCTATTATGGGTTTGCTTTCAAGATGATTCAAGCGAATGCTGGACTTGGAGTAATAGAGAAATAAGAATACAAAAAAATGTAACTATAAATAGAATGTTAAAAGAGTAAAAAATATGCTACGCCAAGAGATGAACATCCAAGAAGTTGCAGAGTTTATCAATGCACAGTCACCAGAGACAAAGATCTATCTCGGTGGGGACTCGGAACGATTCATGATAGACGGCGTCTGGCATGCTGACTATACACTGGCAGTCGTTATCCACTACAACGGTAACCGCGGCTGTAAGATCTTTGGCGAGGTAGTCCGCGAGAGGGACTTTGACCAGCAGAAAGACAAGCCACGCTTTCGCCTGATGAACGAGGTATATAAGATCGCCGAGCTCTACATGAAGCTCGCAGACGTACTGGAGGATCGATATGTCGAAGTACATCTCGATATTAACCCTGATGAGCACCACGGCTCTAGCTGTGTCATCAATGAATCAACAGGATATATTCGTGGTATGTGTAATGTGGTGCCTCTTGTTAAGCCAAACGCTTTTGCTGCTTCTTATGCTGCTGATAGGTTAAAGAGCATACTAGCTGCGTGATTATGGAGAAGTGAGATGAGAATAGAGAATGTTACTGTGGGCTTTACGTGCTCGACCTTTGACCTTCTGCATGCAGGCCACGTCCTCATGCTCGAGGAGTGCAAGAACTACTGTGACTGGCTGATCGTAGGACTGCAGACTGATCCTACTATCGACCGGCCAGACACCAAGAACAAGCCTGCTCAGTCTATAGTAGAGCGGTTCATCCAAGTGCGGGCATGCGCTCCGGTAGACGAGGTGATCCCCTACACGACTGAGCAGGACCTTCTGGACCTGCTCGCGGCCCTCCCTATCAACATCCGATTCGTCGGTGAGGAGTACACGGGTCGCGACTTTACGGGCAAGCAGTTCTGCATGGACAAAAACATATCGATCTTCTACAACAGCAGAAAGCATCGATTCTCTACGACTGACCTTAGAAAGAGGGCGGCTATCGGGTAATGTTTAGAAAGCTATATAAAAGGTACACGTTCGTTATAGACAACCTAGTGAAGATCCTATGGTTGGTGCTACTCATCAAGTGGCTAGTAGACGACGCGCACCTTATTCAATGAGTTTTTATCTTTCAACCGATAATTTTTAAAGGAAAATGTTATGGCACTTAGTACTGGCTTAACCAAATATTTAAAAAATAACAATCTTTCTGGTAAATTTAAATTTGCACCTCAAGGTGTTATTTTTATATCAGATAACAAAGCATTTGTTGGTATGGATCATGGCACATTGCCTTTATTATCAGAAGATTTGATTGATAGGTTGTTGCCTATAGTAAAGCTTGGTATGTACTATGAAGGTCCTGCTGGTGGACCAGATCAAAAAATTATAGAACCTTTATTTGGCAAATACAAAAATGGTTTTGATGATATGGCTGTTAAATCTTTATCAACACACCCACCAGAGTTTTTATACGCTTTGTTTTCAAACAAACCACCAGAATCGATTAGTAGTTATATTACAAACCCCAAATTAACCTTATATGAAGCTATGGTTAAAGCTGGTTATAAAATATCTTCTATGAAAAAAATCCCACCAACACGAACAACTGTTGATAAGTTTTTAAAAAGTATTAGTAACCCTAGTAAAAAAATAGATTTTTTAGATATAGCAAAAAAAACAATGGCGACTAGTGAAAATGCTGTGGCATTTCTTAAACTAGGTGATAGTGAAATGTGGCCTTCTAATTGGGATAGTTATCCAAACCCTGCTGGCAAGGTTGCTAAAAAGGCAAACGACTTTCGAGATAAATGGGTTGTAACTCAATCACCCAACGGACTATATACAATAGGTTCTGGGCATTTACTTGAGATATCAAAGATTGCCCGCAAGCCTATAATCGATGGACATAAAATAGAAAAATAATTCGCGGGTATAGCTCAGGGGTAGAGCGTCAGTCTTCCAAACTGAATGTCGAGGGTTCAAATCCCTTTGCCCGCTCCAACAAAAAGCCTAATCTTTTCAATGGCTTATTTTTTGAAAAAAACTGTGTACTTTTATTCTATTTTAGCTTATATTAAGAATATAAGGAATGGAAAGGATACATCACATGAAACAACGGACTCCAGCATATAAAGGTACAGTCTTCTCTAAAGATGACTCTCTAGTACAACAAGTTCGGAATCAAGTCCGGCAACTGAATGCTGAAAACTCAAATCCACAGTACCGCTGGAGAGTCTCTATCAAGGGACGCCTCGGAAAGAACAATCCTTTCAGTGAGCTATACCGCGGCCGAAGCTGCTACTCAGTTCTCCATGAGCACTCTCAGCACTTCGATATCTACATTCATCGGTACTACGATGACTACTTTACTTATGGATAAAGATCCAGCTTTCAACAGCGCATTCTGGAAGTGGTTCGACTCCTTAAATAAGGATGAGAAGAACCGCTTTTGGTACCTGTCTGCTGACATGGCAAAGATCTACTTCTACAATAAGTTCTACTCTAAACAAGGTCACGTAGCTCAGCAGGATAGAGCGGCGGTTTCCTAAACCGTAGGTCGGGTGTTCGAGTCACTCCGTGATCGCCAAAAATTGGAGAGTTAACTCTGAGACGCCTTAGAGTCAACAGACCTAAAACTACGCTAGTCACATGGGAACTCACCACCGTGTGTAACTACTCATGCTGGTACTGCGATGACTACTTTCATAATGGTAGATATCGTTGGCCAGACTTACAGGCGTCGATCGACTTCTTTAAGGCCATGTGTGAGAATAAAGAGCACGTAGTCCTTGATATACAGGGTGGAGAGCCTTCTCTCTGGCCAAAGCTTCAAGATTTTATAGACGCAAAGCCAGACAACCTAGAGATTGAACTGTCATCAAATGGGAGTCGAACAGTCGAGTGGTGGAAGAGAAACTACGAGAAGCTAAATCACGTAACTCTATCATTTCATCCAGAAGCCGATATAGAACACTTTAAACGAGTACTAAGCACTATAGCAACGGGTGAAATAAGCGTTCACGTTTTTCTACTAGGAGATGCCGATATACATGATAGGAACAAAGAACTGCTGTCTTTTATAAAAGACAATAGCTTGCATCTGACATGCAAGCTAAAAGTAATCGATTCCAGAGCAGGCAACTCCGTTAAAGATCGAGTAATAAGCAATAAGTCAAAGTTACCAATAGAAGAATTTCATGAGTTCTCATATAATAATGCCAAGCACCCTCCCACAAAAAAAGTAACTGAGATCTATCTAGATGAACAAAAGCTAGATATGATTAGCATCATGTACAACGAAGACTATAAGTTTAAAGGCTGGACCTGCAATGCCGGAGTTACTCGTTTCTATATAAGAGCAAATGGAGACATATATAGGGCTTCATGTTCCAACGACCCAAAGATTGGAAATATAGTATTTGATACTGATATATTCGATCTAAAACCTACCGTCTGCAGGATGAAAGAATGTCCATGCGCAGATGACATCAAGGTAGAAAAGTGGTTATAAATAAAGTTACCGCATCTTTTCTTCGATGCGAGAAGCGGCCGGACTAAGTAGTCCCGTCGTCAACACTAAGGAGAAGAAATGAAGAAACTACTATTGACCCTAGCTATAGGGTTTAGTATGTTTGTTTCTGCATCAAACACATACGCCGCAGACATCGAAAATCTAGTAAAGACATACTCCGAAAGATACAGCGTTCCATACAAGCTAGCAGAAGCAATTGTACATATTGAGTCTACAAACAATCCAAAGGTGAGAGGCCAGAGGGGAGAATATGGGCTTGGTCAGATTCTCTGCAGTACTGCAAAGAAGATGGGTTACAACGGTAAGTGTGATGGGTTGAGTGACCCTGAAATCAACCTCACCTACAGTATGTTGTACCTGAGAGAAGCGCTAGACATCGCCGAAAACGACGTATGCTACGCTTTAGCCATATACAGCAGTGGAAGCACTGCTAAACCTAAGAGACCTACTGCTTATTGTAAGCGTGTTCTCAAGTTAATGAATTAATCGTGAAGAGGGGAGCAGTACTCCCCTCTTTCATCATGGAGAATAAAAAAAATGATGAAGTTACTGTTCGTGCTAATTGCAGCGTTATTTCCTGCAATTTCAATTGCCGCAGAACAAGCGCCACCTAGAATGCAAGCTGCATGTGCTGATCAGCTGCCTTATGGTATGCCTACCATGGTGGCCAAGAACCCGGTCATCTGCAGGAGAGCCTACATTCTCATGCACGATCCAGCCGCAAAGATCCCTCGCTGGGTAGCATGGACGCTCACTCCTAAGCACTCCATAGGATGTGTAGAGCGCGACGACGCCTTTGCCGCTGACCAGTCTCTTCCTGAAGACCAGCGCTCTACTCCTCAGGACTACGCTGGTTCTGGCTATGATCAAGGACACCTAGCAAACAACGCCGACATGTCGTGGGACCCAGCAGTAGCTCGAGAGTCCTTCATCATGTCGAACATGTCACCGCAGCTACCTACAGTAAATCGAGGAACATGGAAGATGCTCGAGACTCAAGAGCGCGCCGTATCCCACGACCTCAACCATATAGTAACTATCTATGCCGGCAACATCTATACCGCATCTTCTAAGACCATCGGAAAGAACAAGGTAGTCGTTCCGGACTCACTGTATAAGATCTTAGTCGATAACAATACTCGACAGTCATACGCGTTTATTATGCCGAACATCGTAAACATCGATGCAGACTACATTAAATATCAAGTTACGGTAGCCGACGTTGAGAAGGCTTCCGGCATCACTTTTCCTACACCCGACTCTAAGACTAATAAGAATGAATTCCCTAAGGTGGATACCGGTAAGGTAGCGGCCGACAAGAAGACAGTCTGTAACAAATAAATTACACCCTATCTTTAAAAGGAAACAACGATATGTCAACTAGCACATGGGGCTACCACCTACTTCTCGACTGCACTGCCGGAGACAAAGACCTAATCTCATCGAAGCAGAACGTCAAAGAATTCATCACGACTCTCGTATACGACATCGACATGGTCGCGTTTGGCGAGCCATGGATCGAGCGCTTCGCTACTCACGCAGCAGACAAGGCTGGTATCAGCTTCTGCCAGATGATCGAGACGTCGAACATCACTGGACACTTCTGTGAGAACGACGGCAACTTTTATATTGACATTTTCAGCTGCAAGCCTTATGATGTAAATACGGTGATTGATTTGGTCAATGAGTACTTTAAGCCACAGAAGATCAGGCAGCACTTTATCTCCCGTGATGCCTAAAGATTGACGCGCGGTAGTGAAACAGTATCACATTAGGCTCATACCCTAAAATTCTAGGTGCAACTCCTAGCTGCGCAACCAAAAAAGAAAGTGATAATGATGAGCATTCCAGTAAACTATGGTCCAATGACAGAGATACAGATGCAGCCGGACGAGGTCGAGTACATCACCGGCTGCATCAAGAACATGCCGTCGGACGGCAAGATGGTAGAGTGGGGCTGCGGCGGATCAACGGTCAAGTGGCTAGAAACCATGACTGGCGATCAGACACTCACGTCGATCGAGCACAACCCTTCTTGGCAGATGAAGGTGTCTGAGTACATCAATACTCGGCCGGACATCAACAAGCGGTTCACGTTCCTCTTCAAGCCAGAACTCTACGGCTTCGAGCACGGCTACGCTACGATTACGGAAGAGCACCCGCACGGTCTAGACGACTACATGGTTCCTAACAAGAAGATCCTAGATGCCGACATCTTCTTAGTAGACGGTATTGCCCGCGGCGCTACCGCATTCCTCATGAAGTTCCTCTCAACGAAAGAAGACCCAGTCATCTTCATCCATGACTACTACGGTCGTGAGAAGTGGTATGCATGGGCAGTCAGGCACTTCTCGAAGGCAGAGAAAGTCGGACACACGCTAGCGAGGCTCTACAAATGAAGGTAAACATCGGCAAGTACCCAAAGAAGATAAACGGAGAGCGCAAGGTCTCCGTCAAGATCGAGCCCTTTGATACGTGGTCTCTCGACCATACTCTCGCCTACATTATCCATCCGGCCCTGCTGCAGCTCAAGGAAGACAAGCACGGTTCTCCATGGGTAGACGACGAGGACGTCCCTGAAGAGTTCCGCTCAACGTCGGCACCTCCTAAAGAAAACGACTACGATACAGATGCCCTTCATCACGATCGCTGGAAGTGGGTACTGGATGAGATGATCTGGGCGTTTGCGCAGAAGCTTGACGACAAAGCTGAGGACCAGTTCCATTCTGGTGAGCACGACATCAAGTGGGTCAAAGTGAACCCAGAAGAGACTGATGAAGAGAAGCAGGCGTTTGAGATGAAGCGCGGACCAAACGATACGCACGTCTTCGATCATGAGGGTTGGGAGAAATGGAATGCTAGAAAGTCTAATGGATTCAGACTCTTTGGTAAGTACTACGAGGCACTCTGGGACTAACAACTACTCAGTAGATGCCCTCAAGAAAGCTGCGTTCACCGACGAGCTAAACAACGTCCTGCACTCACCGGACGGCTTCGTCGACAAGGTAGTGGTAGCGTACCTGAGAAAGAGGATACGCGAGATCGACAGGAGATATAAGTAATGCCGTATCAAGAAGTCTGGGTAGATGATCTAGAACTAGGCGACTGCGATGACGATGAGTTGATCAATGAACTTGAAGATCGTGGATTTATCGTATATAGTAAAGATGAAGACGTCAGCACTCCTAAATCAACTATAGGAGAATTGTATACGACGTATCAGACTATGCCCCCTGAGTTCTTTGAGAAAGAACTAAAGAGGTTCTTTCGTGAACATCTAGATGTTAGTATTTACTAGAACACCTCTTCCCATTTAAAGCATATAGTCTTCTTTTGAGAGAAGTCTTTCTTTTCATATCTATCTTTGGCCAGTCTCTCATAAAACTTATAGCTCTTTCTTCTTTCTATCGGCTCAAATATGTATTCAAGATCGTCGTAGTTTGTCTTTTCTATATCGATAGCAACTACCATTCTCTTGTTTCTCATAAAGACGGTAGACGCATTAGATCTCTTGTATGTAAAGTTCTTCTTTAGGTACTCCATGAATACCCTGTCACCGTCGTGCATGTTGACAAACTCTTCGTCATAACCACGGCAGCTGTTAAATGCTTCTATGTGTATAGAAAAAGCGTTGTGCGCAAAGTGGTGCACGATGTCTCTAGAAGAGTCCATCTGAGTTATCTCTGGATAGAGTGACATCAGGTCAATATCAAGGTCTACTAGTAGACCCCATTCCGTATTGATCTGACTCATGCCTAGATTACGGCATCCATGTGAGTTGAATCCTAGGTCTTCTTTTACCCTAAAGATCCTTACGCCTTCTATGTTTGGATTCTCTAGTGGAAAAGGTGAGCCGTCATCTACCACGATCATCTCAAGTCGCTTGAACTTATCTCTTAATAATAGAAAGTCGTTTACTCGCTTTGAGAAGAAAGTGTCTTCATCCTGTGAAAAACAGTAGTAGGCACTGACTATAGTTAGTTCATCTATAAACATGTTAACATTTTTCGCGACTGGTTATAATATATATCAATATGGTCCCATAGCTCAACTGGACAGAGCAGCTGCCTTCTAAGCAGCAGGTTGGTCGTTCGAGTCGACCTGGGATCGCCACTATGAGCACGTGGGCCAATCGGTAGAGTCACCGGACTTAAAATTCGGAGGTTGTGGGTTCGAGTCCCACCGTGCGCACCATCTTTTCAAGGAATTATCATGAGCGCAGCGAGAGTCATAGCAGTCAGCAAGCCAACCGATGAGTCGATGACAATCGACGAGTTCATCGCTTACGTGGCGCGGGTATCCAACCCGTCTAACCAGAACAACTCAGAGACGGCTTCTAAGCTGCTCAAGTACCTGATCAAGAACAAGCACTGGTCACCGTTCGAGATGGTCCATGTGACGATGGAGATCAATACGACTCGAGACATCGCTCGTCAGATCCTACGCCACCGTAGCTTCTCGTTCCAAGAGTTCTCTCAGAGGTACGCAGACCCTACGAAGGACCTTGGATTCGTCACTCGTGAAGCCCGTCTCCAAGATACAAAGAACAGACAAAACTCAATTGAAGTTGAAGACGATCCAGAGCTCAAACACATGTGGAATGAGCGTCAAAAGATAGTAATAGAATATGCACAAAAAGAATATGATTGGGCTATTAGAAACGGTATTGCAAAAGAACAAGCGCGTGCAGTTCTTCCAGAAGGCCTTACAGTCTCCAGAATGTACATGGCTGGATCCCTCCGCTCTTGGATCCACTACTGTCAGCTTCGGATGACCGCTGGGACACAGAAAGAGCACCGGATGGTAGCCACCGACTGCTGGTACCTCCTGATGGACCAGTTCCCATCCCTGAAAGACCTAGACCTGATAAGTCCTTGAAAAGATTGAGAAAAAAAAGTTCTTATTTTTTCAAAAAAACTGTGTACTTTTATTCCGATCTAGCTTATATTAATAATATAAGGAATGGAAAGGAACGAACATGGAATTGATCCCCACGACCCGCTTCGACAAGAAGCTCTTCTCGTATCATGGTGGCTATCTCATGTATGGTAGCGAAGAAAATGGTAAGCGTAAGAAGTTCGTTGCTCGCTTTAAGTACAAAGGCGCTTTCACTAAAGCTGTATTCATGAAAGAGCTGATCGCTAACCACACGGTCGAAAGCTACTTTATGGCTCTGGACCAAGGTAAAGCTCCTCTTGCAATTCTCCGCGATAAGAACGAAGATTGGTACTATGATACTATGGAAAAATACGCAGGTCGTCCAGTTGGAAGGGAAGTAGCATGATGCAGTCATACGTCATCATTGAGGTAGATCCTACCTATCGCGAGTCTCATGTCGTGGCAGTCTTTGATAGCGAAGACGCTGCCTTTGATGCCCGTAAGATCACGGAGTCGCGACTGAGTGAGTCCATGAAGGACCGCGGAGTCTACCATAAGATCACGGTGTTTGAGACAAATAAGGTATATCGAGCATGATACACTATCACGGCACTAAGCATGTCTGGAACAGGATGGACCTCAAGCGCATGAAGAGCCTAGGCGAGTTCGTGCTTGAGAAGTTCTTCACAAAGCCAAAGCGTGACAAGCTGAAGATAGACGTCTACTTCGAGAAAGATCTCTTTAAGAATACGGACCAGCATGCAAACTGCATCTGGGAGGACAATCACTACCGTCCTAAAGAGTTTACGATCCAGATCGATCCAGACCAGCGCCTTAACCTCTTGTTAAATAGCTTAGCGCATGAGCTCGTTCACGTGAAGCAGTGGGCTAAGGGTGAGATCTTTGAGCTTCAGCGTGAGCGGAAAGTGTACAAGTTTAACGGTCAGCGCTTTGATACGTCGAAGGTTGACTATTGGGATACGCCGTGGGAGATAGAAGCCCATGGGCGTGCAATCGGACTAGTCGTCCAGTGGGCACAAAAGAATAAGCTCACTCACGAGAACCTCGTGGTGGAAGGCTAGTCATCTATAACTAGGAGAAGAAAATGAATAAGCTACTTATCACGACTGCGGCTGCAGCACTGCTTGCTACCAGCGCTTTCGCAACTGACTTGCCAAACAAGAAGAAGGCTCCACTGCCGACTCCAGCTCCAGTAGCTGCAGCACCTGCTGCTCCTGCTTCAGCCGACAGTCTTTCAGTGCAGTACGGTCAAGACCTCGGCACCAACTTCGGCGCAAAGGTAGACGACGCGTATCAGGTATCTTACAAGCACAGCCTCGGTGCAGGATTCTCGGTCGGCGGTCTAGCCGCTACGACTCAGGTTTCCGGCGCAAACCTCAAGCAGAACCTTGAAGTACAGGCTGGATACGCACTTCCAGCAGTCTACGGCATTACGCTTTCTGGTAAAGTCGGCGTCGGTGAGCGCTTCGTAGACTCGGGTAACTTCCCATACTACGCAGCGTACGGTAACGCTGACTACGCAGTAGGCAACGGCCTAACGATCAACGCCGTTGGGTACCGCTTCCGCAACGCGATCGACGCTTCTACGTACAGCTACCAGAGCCACCAGCTCTCAACCGGCATTACGTACGACATCACCCCTGCGTACAGCGTATCTGCAAAGATCGCTCGGAGCTTCGACTCTGCGTACGTCACTACCGGTGACTCTGTAACTGGCTCGTTCACTGTAAAGTTCTAAGTGAACAACCCACCATCAGATACTTGGTGCATACTGCCATGGATCCATCTGAGCACTCGCCCAGATGGATCCATGCGCGTTTGCTGTACTGCTAATGCATCTGGTGTAGGCCCAACTCAAGACAGCAGCAAGGGTGGTCAGGTTGGCATATTAAAGACTGATGATGGCAAGCCTAATAACCTAAACGTTTCTGACCTACTCTCGAGTTGGAACTCGAAGTACATGAAGAACGTTCGCACTCAGATGCTTGACGGAGAGAAACCTCTAAGCTGCATAAAGTGCTTCAAAGAAGAAGCAGCTGGACATAAGAGCAAGAGAATGTGGGAGACCGCATATTGGTCTCAGAGAGTAGACGTAGATAAGCTCATAGAAAACACTGAATGGGATGGTACAGTTCCTCCATATCTTCCATACATCGACCTTCGCTTTGGAACTAAGTGTCAGCTGGCATGCGTAATGTGCAGCCCTCACGATAGCTCCGGTTGGTTAAAAGAATGGAAAGAGATATTCCCTCAGATCAAGAACGCCAATCTAAGAGAGAATTCTAAGTGGGATAACAAAGGAAGCAATAATGGTTCTTCGTATAACTGGCACAAGAACAACCCAAAGTTCTGGGAGCAGTTCTATGACCAGATACCCAACATGCAGCAGATATACTTTGCCGGTGGCGAGAGCCTCATTATCGAAGAGCACTACGACATATTAGAGAAGTGTATAGAGCTTGGGTATGCTAAGAACCTAGAGCTGCGCTACAACTCAAACGGCGTTGAGTGGAGAGAAGACCTGTTTGAGCTCTGGTCTCATTTTAAGTTCGTACGCTTTCACTATTCGGTAGACGATGTCTTTGAGCGCAACGAATACATTAGATACCCGTCTAAGTGGCAACGCACAGCCGAAGTCATGCGCATACTAGATACCCAGACGACAGACAATGTCGAGGTGACGATCGCATGTGCAGTGCAGGCGCTCAACATTTTCTACATACCTGACTTTATCAAGTGGAAGGTTGAGCAGAACTTCAAGAAGATCAATGTATGGCCACACGGCGGCGGAATGGTCAGCTTCCACTTTGTCTACTATCCGGCGCACCTCAACGTAAAAGTGCTACCCAAGTGGTTCAAGGCCGAGGTCAGAAAGAAGTACGAGGAGTTTATCCCTTGGCTAGAAGAGAACTGGGAGAAGATGGCCGGCGGTAAGGTCAGCTACGACAACTGGCGCAGGGCTGAGTACGGGATCGACAGGCTCATGGGAATGGTGCAGTTCATGGAGTCTGAAGACTGGTCTGTACGACTTCCTGAGATGAAAGAGTTCCTAGAGCTCTGCGACAAGACTCGAGGCAACAGCTTCTACGAAACATTCCCAGAGATGCAGAGCATATTTAATAAATAAAAGAAAAGCGGAGATCAGATATGCTAACCTTCAGCGACTACCAATCCCTACAAGAAGCTACTAAGTCTGGATACAGTGACGAATATGCACTGTCATCACTGTGGAACCATGCAGTAAAACACCCAGAAGCTTCTAGACTACTATCCAGTCCAGAGCACCTTCACAGAGAGATAGAGGCTGCAAAGAAAGACAAGAATCATCCACTAAACTTTGCAAACGCCCAGGACGGATTTACTGGCGGAAAGAAGCCAGAACATGAAGCTGCATACTACAATGAGCTACGTCACGCTGCTCATGCAGTGCACGGCATGGCCAATCATCCTTCTTTCAAAAAGGCAGTAGCTCAGAAGTATCAGGCTCATGTGGCTGGTAGAGAAACAGGAAAACTTTCTGATACGTGGAAGAGTTCTGGTGCAACAAATAAGACATCTAAGGCAGACATAGTGCTGTCTCACCCGAAAAACCCCAAAGAGAGAATATCAATTTCGCTTAAGAAGGGTGATTCGCAGCTGATGTCGGCAGAGCCAAATGAATTTCGTGCTACGTATTCCCACGCACTTGCTCAGCACGCAAAAGCTAACAGGGGATTTACTGCTCAGCATCATAGAGAAGTGATGGGTCACGTAGAAAAGATCCAGTCAAATCTAAATGCCATGCAGTATACTAATGACAGGAATGAATTGCATAGGCTGAGAGACGAAGCTCAGCAGCACATGAATGATATACATGAGAAGCACCCGGGTCTACTACAGCACGTAGCGCACGAGGCTGCCACTGGTCACGGTAAGTTTGGCCACGGTGAGACTGGTACTGCTACTCACCTAGTAACTACTATTGCTGGTCAGGCACCGCACATCCACGATACTGAGACTAACAATCAGCCGATCAAGGTAGGAATACCTAGAATTGCACTTCCAAAAGGCAAGAAAAACAAGAAAAAAAGCGACGAAAATCGTCCAGGCAATGTAAAGATGGACTACGAGACAAAGAATTAACATGTTAACATTCGCATCATTCATCACAGAAGCCAAGACTAAAGCTGTAGGAACTTCGATCGATACTGAGCAGCTCGGTCACCTTACTCACGCTAAAGCTATAGCTCACGAGTCTCCGGAGCACGCCAACCTAGGACACGACTTGATCCGTCAGTTCCATAATTCTAGGATGGGTAAGTCCAGTCCGATCAAGGCCTCGCTGAAGACCGACGGCGGAGCTTCCATTCACATCATCCACGACGAGCACGGCGTGGCGGTGTCTGATAAGCACAGGTTTGCTAGGGGTGTAGTCGCTCGTACTCCAGAAGAAGTCGACAAGCACTTCGGGCACGCACCGGGCTACGCGGCCGCACTCAAGCACGTACTTGCGCACGGACACGAGGTAGTCAACAGGGGTCACCACGTACAGGGCGACATGCTGTATACACCTTCAGATGAGACTAAGAAGAGCGGTGAGAACACCTCGATGACCCCTAACAGGATCACGTACAAGGCTAGGACTAGGGCTCCTCTCGGAGTTGCACTCCATACTGAGTACAAGGGTGGAAAGGCTCAGGCGCTCTCAAAGGGTGCTACCAAGAAGTCTTCTAAGATCTTTACTCCTGAGCACGAGTACCATCCAGATCCGAGCACCTACTCTGAGAAAGACAGGGCTGCTACTGAACACCACCTAAACGCGGCCAAGGCTCTGCTGGCCGGTCATACGTCCCATCACCTGACTCCAGAGCATCAAGTTCACTTCGCTACCTACATTAACCGTACCACTCGCAAGGGTGAGACGCCGTCTGTCGAGGGATACAAGAAGCACCTAGAGAGCGAGGGTGCCAAGGCTGCTAGCAAGGTAAAGACTCCTGCTGCAAAAGAGAGAAAAGTAGCCGAGCACGCTGCCCTCATTGCGCACGTCGACAAGCACGCCCATCACTTCCAGAGGTCGCTCGATATCCATCACCACCTTGAGCAGGCTACTGAGCACGTACTCAGGGGTGTAGAGCATCCAGACATGCACACCAGCATCGACGGTAAGAAGTCGCCGGGTGAGGGAATAGTTCTACAGAGGAATAATCGTCCTATCGCGAAGCTAGTACCCAAGAAAGTATCAAACGCTATCTTGAATAACACGAGGTTCAAGAAGCCGGAGTAATGTTCGATAAGCTCATTACTATAAACTATCCACACTCCTATGGTGGTGACTTTCTAGCTAATCTTATAATGAGAAATGATATGGTCATATCCGAGGGTCTGACTACCACGTATACTACTCCGGGTATTACCTCTTCTCATGGCGTAAAGAATCTAGACATAATAGTTGGACTCTGGAGAAGTGAGCTTTACAGGGCTCACTTTTTTAATGAAAATACGCTGTTTGCAAGAAGGCAGATAAAGTACTTTGAGATAGTATTTGACAATGAAGAGACTCAATTCAAGAGAAACATAGTAGACGATCTTCGTGGCCAGATGAATCATCTCAGAGAGACTCTCGCAGTCTTTAACACTCACCATACGTATGGAAACCAGCTTTTTCTTCCACTGCATGATATATTTCCCGGGTCTATAAACATAGCGCTTGACATAGACAATCGCGACAACGAGAAGATATATAAGTTCTTACTAAAGAAGAAAGCACTCGATCACTATAATAATACGTCTGTATATAGTTTCTATAGGAATCGATCTCCTGAGTACATGAATAATGAGACTATAGTCTACATGGATAGACTTCTATTTGAGAACGGCTATAGATATGTGCACGAACTAGAAGATATGTTTGGCGTTGAATTTAGACTATCTGATATAGACTCATATAGAGAATTTCACAAGAAGCTACTAATAGATAATGGATTAAGATATGAAACTATGTTTGACTGGTAATCCAAAGAAAGGTCTCGCAGCTTCTATATACAAGATATACCCTGAAGCTACTTTCTTTAGTAAGAGCAGCGGATACGATCTTACGACTAAGAAAGATCGCGAGAGGGTAGCGCAGGAAGCGTGCCAGCATGACGTGTTTATAAACAACTCCGCGCTTCATAACTTTAACCAGACGCTGATGCTGCAGGAAATGTACGCTAAGTGCATGGAGTGGAACGCTGAGACCCACATAATAAACATTGGTAGTACTATAGACAGGGTTGCCGGTGGTAGAGTATGGCTATACGGTTCTGAGAAGAGGGCACTAAGGGACCTGAGCAACGATATAACTAGATCGTCCGTTTGGTCTTCTGCACCCCCTTGTAAGGTTTCTTACATAAGCTTTGGTACGCTGTCAAACAATCAAGAAAAGCACCCTACTAGAAAGTGTATACCTATAGACGAGATCGCTTTATATATTAAGTGGGTTATAGAACAACCTAGACACTTAAACATCAATGAGTTAAGCATCGACCCGATGCAGGGTGACATGTGGCATGAATGAACTTGAACTAAGCAGCTACGACTTCTCTAAGATACCGTTTGACCGAATAGTAAAGATCGGCCAGATGTCTATGCTCTATCGCGACATGTTTACAGTAAGCTGGATTCTAGGAAGATTCTGCAACTACAACTGCTCATACTGCTGGCCGTATGCTCACAGTCAACAGAAAGATCATAGACCGACAGAGCTATGCCTTAGAACTGTAGACGAGATAAAGAGACAAGCGAGGGAAAATGGATTCAACAGCTTTCACTTTAGCCTTAGTGGTGGAGAGCCTACTTTTCATCCAGGCTATCTGGACATACTTCAGCACCTAGCAGACGACGTTCAAAATACAAACTACACTTCGATACATATGACTACTAATCTGTCTCAGAACATGAAGTGGTTTCAGAAGTATGTGGACTTATCTGTAAAGTTCAGCAAGGCAATGATCACGGCTAGCTATCACCGTGAGTACATCAACACTCCGGAGAAGATGTCTCTATTTGCAGACAAGCTTGAGTTTCTACAGACATACGGCGTAAGCGTTACTATCAACATGGTAATGGTTCCAGAGTGGTTTGACATGCTCTATGAAGAAGCGCTGTACTTTCACGACCGTGGAATCAATGTCACGCTCAAGCCTCAGTCAGACCCAAAGGCTTCCTACGTAGTCTCTGGATATACAGAAGAGATGATGTCTAAGCTCCATAACGGCATGCCCCAGAGAGCGTATACGGAGTCAAAGACAAAGATAATCAGGCCGATAGACTTAGAGCCTATACTAGACCTAGAAAAGGATGGCGCAAATGTTCCTCAGCAGTTCAATGTCGAGCTTGAAGATAACACGGGTAAAAAGTGGTATATGGATCAGGCTGAAAGATTCAATGCTTTCAACTTCAACCAGTTCAAAGGTTGGTCCTGTAACTCCGGTTACCAGAGCATCGTTATCAGAGAACCAGACGGCAACATCAAGAGAAGCTACAGCTGCTCGGACAAGCCGCTCGGAAACATAGAGACTGGCTTCAAGCTGTTTGATAAGCCTACGGTATGCATATCTAAGTCGTGCGTATCATCTGCAGACTCTAAGATACCAAAGTCTAGAGGAGTAGTAGCATGAAGCCAGGTTTCGAGACTAAGATAGAAGCGCGTACTATAGACGGCGTAGGGGACTGGGTATGGCCGTGGGAAGACTCAGGTCTGTGGGCAGGCCCGAGTCAAGAGTGGGGAGCTATAAGGGACATCATACTCGACCATTGCAAGTCACGACATACCGTCATACAGGCAGGCGGAGGGGCGGGTATGTACCCGAGACTGCTGTCTGACATCTTTGAGAGAGTAGTGACGTTTGAGCCGGACCCAGTAAACTTCTTCTGCCTAGCGCAGAACTGTGAGTCTAAGAGGATCATCAAGTTCAATGCTGCACTCGGGAACGAGAACAAGTGGTGCACGTTCAACCACCCAGCAAACAATAACCGCGGGACTGGAAGCGTAGCCTTCGAGAGGACGTACGGCGGTGACTCTATAATGATGCGTGGAGACACCTTTGAGTACGAGAAGCTGGACTTGATATATCTAGACATCGAGGGCGGAGAGCACTTTGCACTCATGGGTCTAATAAATAGTATCAAGAAGCATAAGCCAGTCATCATATGCGAGAACGCGCATGCTGGTCCTATCAACTACCTAGCCGACTTTGAGTACCACGTAGTCGCTCGATCTGGTGCAGACACAGTAATGAAGCCTTTATAAATAAAAATAAAAGAAGAGATTCAGATGGCAGAGACCAATAATACCACGAGCAACACTACTGCAGCCGACGAGAACAAGGTCGGAGTCTCGAAGAAGAGACTTAAGAACACCAAGGTCAACGATGAGATCGTCAAGGGCGGAGTTGCCATGACTGGGTCACCTATCGACAAGATCGAGATGAACCCAGTACAGGAAGCCGCAGAGCACACTGCCGTGACCAACCTTAACATGAGGGCGCAGCCGGTCCACAAGGGTCACGTAAAGGTCATCAGGGCGGTAGAAGCCGAGGCCAAGAGAGTCGGTGGTTCTGCACACGTCGTGACATCACACTCTGAGGAAGACGAAAAGAATCCGATTCCAACGTCAAAGAAAGTTGAGTACCTAAAGAAAGTAGCTTTACCTAGTACTCACGTTTCATCCACTTCTAGGGAAGCCCCCAGCATCATAGATACTGCTGCTAGGCTTAACAGACACGCCCACCACTTAGTTGTCGTGGCTGGAGCTGACAGGGCTGATGAATATGAGAAGCTGCTTCATAGGTACAACGGAAAGCCGGATAAGAGCGGTAAGATCCACTACAACTTTAAGTCTATTACAGTAAAGAAGATCGATCGCGACCCAGACGCTGAAGGTACAAAGGGTATTTCTGGCACCAAGATGCGCGAGCATGCAAAGAATGGAAACATCTCCGCGTTCAAGTCGGGTCTTCCGACTGAGCTTCACAAGCACGCCGAAGAGATGATGAGCGACATCAACAAGGCAAGCAAGAAGAAGGTAAAGGAAGACATAGACGACCTCTTCAGTGCTGCCATGATGATCGACACAGACGACACCCACAGTCTACTCGACGCGATAGAAGAAGCTTACAATAGAGCAGACACAAGCAAGCGCGAGTGGGGTACTACTTCACTTACCAAGACATACAGGGGTGATACTCCCGGTGAGAAGTTTGGAAAGCACCGCGAGGCGGTACCTCGCTCAGGTCAAGATAGACACACTATCGATTTAACTGTTCGTAATGATAAAGATCGTAAAAAAGATGATAGACCATATCGTCAGCAATCAATCGTAAAGAAAGTTATTGATGAAAAATACGGTAAAGGATATGTTTCTGCTGCTTCTAAAATTAAAAAAGCTATGAAAGCAAAAGGCGTAGAGCCTAACTCTAGCGACAAATATCGCCAAGAGATGGAAAAAAATTCTGCTGCATATGATGCAATTAAAAAGAAAACTAATGAAGATTTTGAACAACTATTTGAACTCTCGCCACGATTAGTTGGTGCTGTACATAGACGCCATGAAATAGATAATGTTCCATACAAATCTAAAGCTGCTTATAACACAGTAAAAAATGCTGTCAGAAAAGCTGCAGGTATAAAAAAACCAGGACCTTATGTGCTTCCTGACGTTGATAAAGTACCTCCTGGCATTGGTATGAAAGAAGATAACGTTAGGACTGAAGCAAAAGCACCAAAATGGGATGAAGAAGAATTTAAACTCGTTAGACCAGGAATGTGGAGGCATCACACTGGCGATTCTTCAATTCATTACGGTGGAGACAGCAAATCATATACAATAATGCACGGTAATGATCGTGACCCGGTAAAGTATAGGACGCTCGATGGCGCTCAGAAAGCTGTTCGTGCAAAATTAAAAGAAGACAAGAAGATGTACAAGTGTCCGGAGTGTGGTGCTCCGGTAGAGAAGAAGGGCATGAACTGCGGTGCATGCCACGAGAATATGAAAGAAGAAGTAGTACAGGAAAAGCGCGGTCTATGGGACAACATCTGGGCAAAGCGCAAGAGAATCAAGAATGGTTCTGGCGAGCACATGAGAAAGCCGGGTTCCAAGGGCGCCCCTACTAATAAAGACTTTAAGGACTCACAATGAAGACTTTCAAAGAATTCATGGGTGAAGAAAAGAAAGCCGTAATCACTAAGAACGTGAGCTATCGCGGGAATACTACAGGCGATACTGAATGGCACGTTCACGATGAGAACGGCAGACACATACGCTCGACTAAGACTAAAAAAGAAGCTAACATGTGGAAAGACATTCATGAGCTTCCTAAAGAAGAGCTTCATAAAAAGTATCCGGAGCTAAGGCCATGAAGACTTTCAGAGAATTTAGAGAAGTGGGTTGTGGAGAGGGATGCACCTGCATTCAATCGTCGATCGACGAGGCTGCAGTAGACTCCAAGGGTTTCAAGAGCTCTACTGGTGGGCTGACTCAGAAGGGTCGCGACCACTACAACCATACTACTGGAAGCCACCTCAAGGCACCAGTTACTACTAAGCCGTCGAAGCTTAAGAAGGGCTCTAAGGCAGCCAATCGCCGCAAGTCATTCTGCGCGCGCATGGGTGGGATGAAGAAGAGACTGACTTCTTCTAAGACAGCACATGACCCGGACTCAAGAATCAATAAAGCACTAAGAAAGTGGAACTGCTAATGATTAATATATTGTACACTAAGTCAGCTGGAGGGGCATAATGGCTAACCTAATGGACGCTATGAAAGTATACCTAGCGACGAACTTCTCGTTTTACCTAAAGCTGCACTTCTTTCACTGGAACATCGAGGGGTCTGACTTTCCTCAGTATCATGGTTTCCTAGATACCCTATACAACGAGGTATGGGAAGCGCACGACGCAATCGCTGAGCATATCAGGGCCATCGAGGGGTACGCACCCGGCTCACTCAGCCGCTATCTAGACATGACCAAGATTAAAGATCAGGTGGAGCCGATCCCAGCTCCGGAGATGATCAAGATGGCTCTAGCAGATAATAATATTCTACTTGCAGCCATCAAGACCGCATACGATGCGGCCGAGGCTGCAGGCGAGATCGGGCTGTCGAACTTCCTTCAAGACCGTACTGATATTCACAAGAAGCATGGTTGGATGCTGAGGGCTACGAGCAAGTAATGCTTCTTGTAAAGAACCAAGTCACCAAGACTGAAGATTCAGAAAGAGAAGAGGGAGTCTCGTTTGCAGACCTGCGCAGGTCTGTCACGGACACAGTGGTAAAGCAGACGTCTAGACTCGTAGTAAATAAAGTAGAAGAACAGGTAAAAGATGAGGGAGTCTCCTTTGCAGATCTGAGAAACTCAGTTCATGATACTGAGATAAAGCAGCAGAGCAGACTGATAGTAAAGAACGAAGTAGCCACAATCGAGCCTGAAGAAGGTACATCTTTTGCAGACATTAGAGATTCTCTGACTGAAAAGACCATAAAGCAAAAGAAGAATGAGCTGAAGACGCTTCCAGAAGTAGTAGAAAAGGCATTTCCAGCTCCTACTGTCGGCAAGAATATAAATAAAGATACTATCAGACCTAGTCACATCAAGAGTGAGCATATTCTTTACAAATTATCTGGGTATCTTAAAGACCTTATAGGAGAGGAAAAATAAAATGGCACTTTGGGGCAATGCAGATTCCAAGACAGCTTCTGGCTACGCGAACATCAGTTCGAACGGCTTTGTCAACGGAACATCGACATCATTTCAGACAGAAGCAAAGGTTGGCGACTTCATTCTTATGGCCAACAACGACTACATGATCCGCTCGATCACTTCAAACACGGCTGCTCAGGTAGTCGGACAGTACCAGAATACTACTGTTACTGCACAGGCAAACGCAGCATACGTTCTCAGCGAGAAGCCTAGGTTCTACGTGATGGACGCAAACTACAATTCCAACGCGGCGTATGCTTCTGACCTGTACGACAACTACTCAAACACTGTATACGGCCTAGACACGACTGAGGCTTCTGTAGCTAATGGTGCCGTACGTGAAGTAACATTCACCAGCTACGGTACTGGCTACACTGCAAATGCTACTGCTACATTTACCGGCGGCACTGGCAACACGGTGGCGGTATCTGGAAACGCTCACGTGACTGCAGGTAAGGTAGACGCGATCCTGTTCGCCAACAACGGCGCAGGCTTCTTGACTCCTCCTACGCTATCTATCTCGGCACCTACTGCGATCACTTTCAACGCTCTGACTGCAGTATCGAACACAAACGACACCATCTCGATCTCTACTGCCAACACTACATGGGCAGTCGGTGATCGCCTAACTTATCTAGTTGCTACAGGCAACACAGCCGTCGGCGGTCTTGCTAACAACACCAGCTACTACGTCTCGTTTGCAAACACTACCACTATCGCTCTAGCAGCAACTAGCGGTGGCGCTAACATCGACCTTACTGCGAGTGTTTCTGAGACTGGACACTCAATTACCGGTGTGACTGCAGCTGCGGTACCTTTCCTTTCCGGCGTGCATACAAGTACTCATGCTGGTTGGATAAAGAGGACCATAGGCACCGGCGGCCGCGCAGGACGCGTAACCTACGAGACTCTCGTAGCTATGGGTTCGATCTCCGGCGACGCTAACGACGACAACGTCTTCCCAGACGCATAATAACGAGTAAAGGTGAGCCAGCATGACTGCGACTAAGATAACTGGACTAAACGCAATAAGTTATATATCTGCAAACGACGTGATTCCAATAGTCCATGACCCAGCTGGCTCACCTACTACAGTCAAGATAACGCTGACTAACTTCTACGCTAACGTAGTGGTCAGCGCTAGATTCTCTAATACAGTTACTCTTGCAGCTAACGCTGTAGCGTCTCAAAACTTTACGGCGAACAATCTATTTTTAATATACAACACTACCCCTTCCACTTCTGGGGATACTGTTACTCGTGGTAAGATCTGGTTCGACTCAAACTACATCTACGTTGCTACGGCAAACAATACCATCAAGAGAGTCGCGCTGACAGCTTTCTAACATGATTGAAAAGCTGGACGCATCAAACTTCCTCCTCTACGCGGCAAAGCACTATGACAATCCGCAGTGCTTTGACACTATCGAGTTCTATGAGGACCTCAAGAGATTCAAGTACATAAAGAGACTGCTCAACAGGTACGTCGAAGACGGGGACCTGAAAGAGCGTCTTATTCTAAACCATATAGTAGTACTGTTCAACCTCTTTGGTGTACAGGCTTCTGTGCGGATGCTATTTTTTAAGTGCCAAGGGCTAGAAAAGTGTCTAGCCCCGTTCTTAATTGCATTAAATAATCTACCAGATCGTGTCGAGAGCATTGGTATAGACAACAGGACTATACTTACTTCAGACATAGAGATCGACCAGAACGTAGTAAGAGCACTAAGGAACATCTAAGATGGCAGTCATGGACATCTATATGATATACCAGTTTATCAAGAAGCTGGTGACGCCGTTCACAGAGATGCCGGCATATCATGCAGGACTCATAAATGGAAACGGAAAGTTCCTAAAGCAGAGGTCGCAGTTTACTCCAGCTGAGCAGAACATCTGCACATACTTCGACATCCTAGTCATCAACCTAAAGCGTCTTATCGCGCTCGTTCCAGGTGGAAAGAGCAAGCTCGCTAGCTACGCTGCAGCCCTCTTCCTTACGAGGACGTACGAGTCATACCAGCAGAACCCACACAACGTGCTCTTCAACCTAGAAGAAGAGTTTCAGAAGACACTCAACGAAGTTTACGACCTATACGAAGACGCTCCTTCAAACTCAACTTCAGGCGCAGGAATCGCACTGGGATCAAGAGCTGGCGAGATCCCGATAGTCAACCCAGAAGCTGCTCGCAAGTACAGGCGCAGTAACATGAATTACTCTACCGGTCTTCTTAGAAGGTCTAAGCTTACGCCGCTCAAGCACGTAGCGCAGACTGGACTAAAAGAGACCAGTCTAGAGTATCATGACCAGCTAAACTCGAAGCTCTGGCAAGAGAACAGACTAAAGACAGAAGTCCGCGGAAAACTCATGCAGATAGCAGATACGTGGATGAAGTTTGCAAAGATCGATCGCGCCATGGTACATGACATCATCATTACCGGTGGTAACGTAAACTTCAACTATACACCTATGTCTGACATAGACCTGCACCTCGTAATATCTAGAGACGCTATGAACCCAGACCGTGAGCTAGTAGACGAGTACCTTCAAGACAAGAAGATTCTATGGACTCTGACTCACCCAGACATCAGCATCTATGGGTACCCAGTAGAGCTATACGCGCAAGACATACAGGAAGCTCCTCATAGGGATCAGGGAGTATACTCAATCTTAAACAATGCATGGATTCAAGAGCCTCAGCATCTAGAACTCGAGTTTGCTAATGACGAGCATCTAGAAGACAAGGTGCAGTTCTACAAAGACATGATCGATCACTTAATATCGACAAATGCAGACGATGACGCGATAGACGCTATAAAGAAGAAGATAAAGACCATGCGCGGCGACTCTATTGGAAAAGATGGGGAGTTTGCTTTCGGTAACCTAGTCTTTAAAGATCTCAGAAATGCTGGATACCTAGACAAGATGGATGACTACCAGAAGTCTCGCAGAGACAAGGCACTGTCTCTGTCATGATAAGATTCGTACTCGCACTCTTCACGGGCGGTTCTTCTATCCCATGGCTCATCGGCGGAGTAGTGGCTGCAGGAATAGCGTTCTTTAGCTGGCTTGCGATACACGACCATGAAGTCTGGAACAAGGCTACAGAAGAGTTCAATGCAAAGCAGGACGCCATAGTACAGCAGCAGAAACAAGAGTTTGAAAAGAAGTCTGCTGAGATAGAAGACAGCGCTGCTAGGATTCGAGCAGTAATAGCAGACTCGAAGAAAGACACACACGAGACTCTGGTAGACATAATGCACGGAGCAGAGGGAAGGGCTTCAGCGCCGTCTTCTGATTATCTAAAGAGTATCGTCAAGCAGCTGAATCAAGCATACGGTGAAAAGAAATGAAGAAGCTACTTATACTATCATGTCTGCTTCTGGCCGGCTGCCAGACACCCCTTCACTTAATCTCTGCTGAATACAAGGTAGTAAAAGCTCCAGCCGAGATGTACGACTGCCCAGTAATCAAGAGATTCCCGAACTACGAGACTCTGACTGACCAAGAAGTCGGCACACTCATATTAAAGCTGCAGAGAAACAACCTTACCTGCAAGAGTTCCGTTGATTCAATAAAAAAATTCTATGATGACGCAGAAAAGACCGTAGCAGCAAAATAACTGTGTACATCTCTGCCAGAATGTGTATAATGGTATTACCAACTTAAAAAGGGTAATGTTAATGAATACTCTATGGCTTGACCAAAAGTTTGCTTCTATCATGGGTAACCAACTGGAGCAGTTCAAGGTAGTAAAGTCTACACCGTACAATGCTAAGTTCAGGTGTAACGTGTGTGGCGACTCAGCCCACAACAAGTTGAAGACCAGAGGTCACTTCTACGAGAAGAACGGTCACATCAACTTCAAGTGCTTCAACTGCGGAGCAGGGGCTTCACTCTCGAAGTTCCTCAAGACCTACAATCCCTCCCTATATACTGAATATCGACTAGAAGTCATGCGAGAGCTCGGACAGGAAGCTCCCCAGCCCTTCGTAGCCGATATCTCTAAGTTCTCTCAGCGACGCATAGATAAGTTCGAACCGTTCAAGGACATGCCGAAGATCTCTCAGCTGAAGGAGAACCATCCAGCAAAGAGATACGTGGTATCTCGAAAGATACCATCTAACGCTCACTGGCGAATCTACTATTCCGATATATATTACACATGGGTTAACTCCATGGTACCCAACAAGTTCAGTGAGAACGCGCTTAAGAACGATGAACCGAGAATCGTACTCCCATTCATCGACAGCAACGGCTACGTGTTTGGCTTTACCGGGCGCTCCATCAGCCCAGCTTCTAAAGTGCGATATGCTACTATCATACTCGACGACTCAAAGGACAAGATCTTCGGGCTCGACACAGTCGACAAGAAGAAGAGAACCTACATCGTCGAGGGACCAATAGACAGTCTATTCCTAGAAAACTGCGCGGCGATGGCCGGAGCGGACGTGGACTTTTCTGTCCTTGGAGACCCAAGCAACGTCGTCGTGGTATACGACAACGAGCCGAGAAACAAAGAGATCATCAAGCGGATCACCCGATGCATTGATAGAGGCTACAGCGTCTGCATCTGGCCAGACCACGTAGAAGAGAAAGACATTAACGGCATGGTGATGGCTGGTTCTTCTGGACCAGTTGTCCAAGCTATTATTGATCAAAATACGTTCAGTGGCCTCTCTGCAAAGATGAGACTCGCTACATGGAGTAAGGCATGAACATACTAGAAGTAAAGCAGGACATTGACGGTGAGTTCTATATTGAGTTACCAGAGAACATTATAGATGAGCTTGGGTGGACAGTGTACACCGATCTCGAGTGGATTGTACAGGGCAAGACAATAATCTTAAAGAAGAAAGAAGAAGAGAAATGAGCAACTTCCTACCAACGCTATACCAAGAATTCATCTACAAGAGCCGCTACGCTAAGTTCCTCGACAAGGAGGGTCGCCGCGAGAACTGGAACGAGACTGTCGCCCGTTACTTTGACTTCATGCAGAATTCTCTTCAGAAGAACAACGACTACACCCTTTCTAAAGAAGAGCGTAAGGAACTAGAAGACGCAGTACTAGCACTAGAAGTCATGCCTTCCATGCGTGCACTCATGACTGCGGGTCCTGCACTCGAGCGCGACAATACCTGCGCCTACAACTGCTCGTACGTGGTAGTAGACGATGCAAAGGCGTTCGATGAGACGCTGCTCATCCTCATGAACGGAACCGGCGTCGGCTTCTCGGTAGAGCGTCAGTACGTCAATAAGCTTCCAGAAGTACCAGAGAAGCTTTTCGACAACGAGATGACTATCACAGTCAAGGACTCAAAGGAAGGCTGGGCAAAGGGATTCCGCCAGCTCATCGCGCTCCTCTACTCGGGTGAGATTCCAAAGTGGGACCTCTCGCTTCTTCGTCCAGCCGGTGCTCGCCTCAAGACCTTCGGCGGCCGCTCTTCTGGCCCGGGCCCACTCGACGACCTATTCAAGTTCACGGTCAAGATGTTCAAGTCTGCGGCAGGTCGCAAGCTCAACTCACTCGAGTGTCACGACATCATGTGCAAGATCGGAGAGGTAGTCGTAGTAGGCGGCGTTCGTCGTTCAGCTATGATCTCGCTATCTAATCTCACTGACGAGCGCATGCGCGGTGCGAAGAACGGCTCATGGTGGGAGACCAACCCACAGCGCGCGCTCTCGAACAACTCGGCAGCATACACCGAGAAGCCAGAGATGGGCACGTTCATGAGAGAGTGGCTGTCACTCTACGACTCCAAGTCAGGTGAGCGCGGTATCTTCTCTCGCGTTGCTTCTCAGAAGCAGGCAAAGAAGTACGGTCGTCGTAATCCAGACTTTGAGTTTGGCACGAACCCATGCTCTGAGATCATCCTTCGCCCTAATCAGTTCTGCAACCTGACTGAGGTAGTCGTGCGCGGTACAGACAGTCTGGGTGACTTAACTCGTAAAGTAAGACTAGCAGCTCGTCTCGGGACGCTTCAGTCAACGCTGACTCGCTTCCCTTATCTCCGCAAGTCATGGACGGTAAACACTGAAGAAGAGAGACTACTTGGCGTGTCTATGACTGGCATTATGGACAACACCTTAACAAATGGAAAAGACGGCGAGGACAAGCTCGTCGAGGCGCTCAACACACTGCGCGAAGTAGCAGTCTCTGCCAATAAAGAATACGCTGAGAAGATCGGCATTCCGCAGTCGGCTGCAGTGACCTGCGTCAAGCCGTCTGGTACCGTGTCTCAGCTCACTGATACTGCTTCCGGCATCCATGCTCGCCACAACCCATACTACATCCGCACGGTACGTGGAGACAACAAGGACCCACTCACTAAGCTCATGAAGGACATGGGATTCCCTAATGAGCCGGACGTGATGAAGCCGGACGCCACTACTGTATTCTCTTTCCCAGTAAAGTCACCGGACGGTGCAATTACAAGAAACGAGATGTCTGCGATCGAGCAGCTAAAGATGTGGATGATCTACCAGCAGAACTGGTGTGAGCACAAGCCATCGGTTACCATCTCGGTCAAGGAGAATGAGTGGATGGATGTCGGAGCTTTTGTCTACAACAACTTCGATGAGATCTCTGGAATCTCGTTCCTTCCGCACTTCGACCACGTGTACCGTCAGGCACCGTACCAAGACTGTGGAAAGAATGACTATGAAATGCTCGCGTCTCTAATGCCTAAAGAGATTGACTGGTCTAAGCTAGCAGAGTATGAGCAGGAAGACAATACTAAGGGATCCCAGACGCTTGCCTGCGCTGCTGACGGGTGTGAGATTGTCGACCTATAAAGACCTAAAGATAGTACAGTATGATAGAGGCAGCATGGGTGAGTTTATCTCTCTTATGCTGCACTCTACTTTCTATGAGCCAGTCTTACAGCATAGAAAAAAAGAACTCAACAGCTACAACTTTATGCCATACGATGGTTCTCTAGACTCTCTACTGTATGATACTTACAGGGTAGCAGAGTCTGTAAAGATACAGAATAGACTGTTTGGAACTTGCGCGTATGAGTGTATGATGCAGGGTAGAGTTGAAGATACTAGAAATATCTTTAGCCATATGACTAAGTTGAGAAACGTCTACCCGCAAGAAAGAGCAGATGACTTATACTTTAAAGGTGGATATGAAAACGTATATCTAGAATCTTCAGAACCGGAATATGACTTTATAACTAGAATCCATAACTTTCATAAAATAAAGATAGAGGAATACTTTCCGGACTCTACTATATACAGCGTATTCTGCCCACCTGAGAAGCGATGGATATTTAAGTTCCTTTACTTCTATAAGAAGAGTCTAGATAACAATAGAGAGAGACTCAAGCGTGGGTTGATTGACTTTTGGGACTTTAACTGGAACATAAACGAGAGCTACAGCGATAGATATATAATGATAGATTGCTATGACCTCTTGACTGGAAGCAATCTTTTTTTTAATGAGACTCTATATCCTATAATCAAGCAGAATTCGGAATCCAACTTAGAAATATTGAGAGAATTTAATCTCGACCATAGATTGGACAATGTTGCAAGTGATGATCTTTTAGGTATAGCCAGTAGTTTTTTTTAATCAGGAGACGATCATGGATATCAATCACATTGCAGAAGTACTCGCAGATCTCGTCAAGGACGACTCTGTAAGGACTGAGATCTACACTCGCATTCTAGAAGACATGGACCAGTGGGACATCGGCGAGATCGAAGAGGGTGTAGACCCTGTTCTCGACGCGCTCGTAGAAGACATGCACTCGGACGAGGAAGAAGAAGAGTTCGAAGAAGATGAAGACTACGACGATGACGACGAAGACTCTTCTGCTGACTGGAATTCTACAGACTCCGAATGAGGATCATTGGAGTCGACTATAGTCTGAGTTCACCGTGCGTCTGTGTCTTTGATGGTGAAGAGTTTAGGTATGATCTGTGCAAATTTTATTATTTGACAAATAATAAGAAGTATGATATAGATATATCTAATATGTACGGCGACCTCCACTTAGACTATACGTCGAACGAGCAGAGGTACTACAACATCGCCAACTGGGCGCTATTCAAGGTACAGGAAGGCGATGTTGTCTACATGGAAGGGTACTCCATGGGTTCTACGGGCATGGTCTTCAACATTGCCGAGAATGCAGGCCTGCTGAAGCACTACCTCTTCATGAAGGGCAACGAGTACCACGTAGTCGCCCCCACGGTAATCAAGAAGTTCGCTACCGGCAAAGGAAACGCGAACAAAGAAAGACTTCAGGAGTGCTTCATAGAAGAGACTGGAGTAGACGTAAAGAAGATGCTGGATATGACTGAGAAGCAGTGGAACCCATCGTCTGACGTAATCGACGCATATTATATAGCTAAGTATGGATACACACAGGAGTTAAACAATGTCATTGTGGAAAGCAATTAAAGACTGGATCGGCATCGCATCTGCTAAGGAGATCGCCGATTTGAAAGAAGCAGAGAAGAAAGTAGCGTCTGCAGCAGACGCTGCTATCAAGCAGTCTCTAGAGAACATCGAGGCTCTCGGTCAGAAGATCGAGGCTGAGATCGATAAAGACGTAACGGCAGTAAAGAAGCGCGCTCGCAAGGCGTATCAAGATACTGCTGACATGGTCAATACTGTCGAGACCATGGCAGTGAAGGCTGTTAAGGATAAGAAAGAAGCTACAAAGAAGCTCGCCACCAAGATCGTTAATCGAAAGAAAAAATGAGTGAAGGCGATATAAGGGTATACCTCGACGGTAGCGTTCCAGTTATCGTCGGGGAGTGTCCAAGGTGTAAGAACGGCAATAGAGGTCTAGTCTTAATAGACTACGTAAACAACCCCGTTCACCCAGACAAGAGCACCATATACATGAAGTGTATACAGTGCGTAGGCGTCTGGCAGACAAACATTAATAATGTAACAGAGGACTAGATCATGGCAGGTAAATCAAAGCGCGCTAAGTACGTATCTAAGGGTAAGTACCCGAGTGTCAGCAAAGAGACTCTCAAGTCAGTACGTCAAGACCGTACGGCAGTCGACAAGATAATGGACCAGCTAAAGTTCTGGTCTCGCGGAAAGCGCACGGTGGTAACCATTCCAAACCCAAACAAGAATGAGACTAACAGGCGCTTTATTAAGGTAGAAGGCAACCACTCTGGTGCGTTTGGTCCATGGAAGCGTCAAGATGATCGCAAGAACAGGACGACAGTAAATGATTGACGTATACGGTAGGTCTGGCTGCGAGTACTGCACAAAGGCTCAGCAGCTTCTAGACTACAGGAAGATCCCATACAACTACATCCAGCTAGGTATCGACATTACTAAGGACGAGTTTCTAGAGCAGTTTCCAGACCAGAAGACGGTACCGCTCGTGGTGGCACACGGCATGAAAGTCGGTGGATATGGTGAGTTGTTAGAATACGTTGAAGAGACTTCTGGAGGATACGCGCATGACATCTAAGGCTGAGATCACCGATATGCTTTCCGAGAGGATCGTGACGGTTAAGTTCAAGAAAGCAGACGGCTCTGAGCGAGTAATGAAGTGCACGCTGATGCAGTCGATGATACCTCAGACTACTAAGACTGTGGCTGAGACAAACAATACAGTCAAGGAACGCAGAGAGAACGATTCAGTAGTAGCTGCGTGGGACGTAGAGGCTGAGGGCTGGAGATCATTCAGACTGGACTCGATAATTGAGATCCAATAAATAACTGTAATGGAATTGACACTCGGCACATAGAGTAATGTCAATATATTGACAAGCCTGAGTAACTTTTTTTGATATATAAGAATAATAACAAAAAAAGAGAGTGCAATGTCTGACCCTTTAACTACGCCACTTATGGCAAAGCTTTTATCAGGACTTGGTGGTCTAATCGGTGGAGCTGCCTTCATGGCTTTTTATAGACCCTGCAACGTCTGGGATGCTTCTATAAGATCTGGTCTAAGCGTTACAGCGGCCATCGTCTTCTCTCCAATCGTCATCGAATACTTTCAGATAACAAGCACTGCTGATAACCAAATGGCTGCTTCAGTAGTGCTTGGTTTCTGCTCATGGAGTATCCTATCACTAGCGGCTAGGTTCCTCATGAGAGTACAAGACGAGAAGGTAAATATAAAGCTACCTGGATTTTTAGAATCAAAGAAGTGAAATAGGATTTTTTATTATGGTTGAAGTGAATGAGCTGAGTAAGAACTCAAGGGGTGGCACTGAGCTTATGCTCGAGCGTCTCCACGGTACGCTGCCTGCAGACCTTCTGGATAAGTTCCAGATCATACCGAGTCGCGTAAGGGACATCGATCCCGACCGAATTCCAATCCTCTGGCTTCACGACCTCCCAAACGACCCAGAGTCCCAGCACCTCAGAGAGCCAGAGCTTCGCAAGCGATTCAAGAAGATCGTAGCCGTGTCTGACTGGCAGATGCAGATGTACAACCTAATCGTCGGCCTACCTTACCAAGAGTCGATCGTCATCAAGAATGCCATAACTCCTATTGACATTGAGAAGAAAGAGTTCGATGGAACAGTCCGCTTCATCTACCACACCACGCCTCACAGAGGACTCGAAGTCCTCGTCCCAGTTTTTGAGGCTCTTGCTGAAAGGCATGACAACGTCGTACTGGACGTATTCTCGAGCTTTAGCATATACGGCTGGAGCCAGCGTGATGCTCCCTATGAACACCTTTTTGAACGCTGCAGAAATCACCCAAAGATTAACTACCATGGAGCCGTCTCTAATGAGCGAATTAGAGAAGAGCTCAAGAGAAGCCACGTCTTTGCTTATCCAAGCATTTGGCCTGAGACCAGCTGCCTAGCAGCCATCGAGGCGATGTCGGCCATGAACATAGTAGTCTGCCCGAACTACGCTGCGCTGCCAGAGACGACCGGTAACTTTGCCAATATGTACCAGTGGTCAGAAGACAACAACGATCATGCTAGTCGCTTCTTCAGCGTACTGGACGGTACAGTCGAGCACATAACAAAGAACGGAGTGCCAGACTCTCGCCTAGCACTCCAGAAGACTTGGACTGATATCACCTATAACTGGGACAGCAACGTCTCAACTAAGTGGGAGTTCCTGCTGAGGAACTTACTTACCTGATCCACTCTTGGTGGTACTTGACTAGCTTGTCCACTATGAAAGGCTCAAGCGGTCCACTCGACGTAAGACCCTCGATGTAATGGTCGAGATCCAGACTCTTTAAGTCACAGAACTCGACCACCAGCGACCCGAGCCTCTCGGGGATTTAAGCTACCAGAGCGGCAGCGCGCTTAGCAGCTACTGACTTGATCGTGTCGAGGTTCTTAGCCTTGATCAGACCAGAGTCGACTGCTGCCTTGGCAGTCTTCTTCTCGGCGAAAGCCTTACCGACGCGCTTGACGACGTCGGACATCTTGACGGTCTTAGTGGAGACCGAAGCCGAGGATACCGCACCGAAGAACTTGCGGTACTCGTCGAGAGATCCACCCTCGAACACCGTCCAGCCCTTCCGCTCGCGGAGGACCTTGAAGCCGGCTTCTTTAGCGGCCTGAGTTACCGATGCTGTGTTCTTACCAGCACGTGCACCAGCCACAAAGTAGTTATCCTTAGAGTGGAACTCCACGTGGCCAGCTTTGCCAGCCTTGATGAAGTACACCGACTTCGACTGCTCTACTGCGGTACCGAGGTCCTTGGTGGCTTCGGCAAAGTTAGCGAAAGTAATCATTAGACATTCTCCTTTTGTTGGTCCATGATGTAGATATACAGGTCGTTCAGGGCCACCTGCGCTGCCACTACCTTGCGACGGACATCCTCGTAGGGAAGGCTTTCCGTCAGGATCCACTCGACGTCTCGTTCCAGCTTGTGCTGGATAAACTCGATAGACTCGAGGGTCTGTTCCAAATCAGTCATTGATTAACTCCATTCCTTATATTATTAATATACGACATTTACGAATAAAAGTACACAGTTTTTTTCAAAAAATAAGAACTTTTTTTTGTCAATCTTTTCAATGGCTTAGAGCAAGTTTCTATAAGCCATTGAAAAGATTACATAATTTTTTTTCTTATTCCGCTCACTTTTTTGTGTACTTTTTTATCAAAAAAGCTTATATTAATAATATAAGCAATGGAGATCATCATGTCTAAGTACGACTACCTTACCATCGATCAGATCCGCTCGGCTCTTGATCACATGGAGGCCAACTACTCTGCAGCTATGGACTGCAGGGCTTATGGATTGGCTAACGCTTTCCTTGACAAGATCACCGGCCTTGCCGATGAGCTGGCACACCGCTTCGACCACTACACCACGGCGGCAGACGTACGGTTCTTTGAGAGTAACGTCGATGTCTGATAAAATCGCATTCACGGGCAAGTCTCAGACACACTTAAATAAGTCGATCGCCAAATGGAGGTCGCTCGGGTACGTCGTATCCAAGCAGCACCGTCATCCGGACGGCGGCACCACTATCACAATGGTAAAGAGGTAAGAATGGCTAAGTCCCTACTGAGCATCAAGACAAAGAAGAAGCAGCGCGTAACTCGATCAGAGGCGTACCTCGTAAACTTCAAGTACCTCGGCGACGAGCCTGACTCTAAGAAGCTCAAGACTGTTTCTGACTTTGCAAAGGCGTACTCTTGGTACGGCGCTATGGCCTCTAAGGACGAGGCCCGCGAGTACCTCAAGGACTACCTTACAGTCAACGAGCCATCGCTGCTTAAGCCGGTGGCCCGCATTCCCGACAACTGGATCCCGTTCACCTCAGCTTGGAACTGTCGGATAGCCACCAACCTTGGAAAGAAGATCGACCAGCGGTCACTGGAGATGATCCATGAGGCCATCAAGATGGCAACTCCAGACGAGCCAAAGGAGAAGCCAAAGGCTGACAAGCCTTCTATCCAAGACCGCATTAGAGAGCGCGGCTATGACATCATCGGTGACATCGAGTGCCTCTACGACGCTGATATGCCAACTGACCTGTACTCATGGCTGCAGAAAAAAGAGATCCCAGCCATGTACACCTCTAAGATCGTGGAGTACTATAAGCCGATCCTAGAAGAGATGCAGCTCGCAGCTGCCGGCAAGGTCGAGGGCTACTCTGACTACACCAAGAAGCAGCTGGCCGCAAAGGTAGCCATGCTCCAGAAGATAGTCGATGACGCGCTGCGGTACGGCGGCAACGTCAAGAAGGCACGCGCACCTCGCAAGACCAAGGCACCTTCTGCAGACAAGATCCTAAAGAACTTCAAGTATCAGAAAGACAGCAATGAACACAAGCTCACGTCAGTCTCACCGCAGTCAGTCCTCGGAGCACAGACCCTATGGACTTTCAACACTAAGTACAGCACTCTCAGCGTCTTTGTTGCTGACGGTCCTAGCGGTCTTAGCATTAGAGGTACTACTTTGGTCGGTATTAATACTGAAGCCTCTAAGTCCATGAAGATCGGCCGTAAAACAGCCGAGAAGCTTCAGGCGGTACTTACCGGCGGAAAGATCGTGCAGAAGCGCCTAATCGAAGAGATGAAAGGTGAGGCTAACGGCAGGATCAACGAGAATACCATCCTACTCAAGGCGAGCAAGTGATAGACTCAAGATAGCTATAAATAGGTAGCTTGAAAGGAGTCTTCATGACCAATATCATTCAATTCCCAAACAGAACGGGCTTCGACGGCGTATTTCCAGATACGGAAGAGCATCTCATGCAGGTCCGACAGGACTTCTGCGACGAGGTAGTGTCTGACGTGATGGACGCAGTCACTGCAGTAGTAGCCAGCTTCGGCTTCAACGGAGCTGTTACTCAGGAGTCTATAAAGGACATCGTCTTCGTAGAAGAAGCGCTCAAGGCGTTCACATACAGGTTCAAGGGCCTAGAGCACTCGCTTCACCCGATCATAGACCAGACTATCACCATCACAGACGCCGCAAAGAAGCACCTTGAAAATCTAGAAGACAATATAAGTTGACATTATAGTTGAAAGATATATAATACATATATCAGAAACGTGGAAACCTTACAATGATTATCGTGGACTTTCAGCAAGTCATGATCTCCAATCTTATGGCTCAGATTGGTAACCATACAAACATCCAGATCGAAGAGAGCCTATTCCGTCACATGGTCATCAACTCACTCCGTGGGTACCGCACTAAGTTTAAGGACTACGGTGAGATGGTCATTGCATGCGACGACAAGAACTTCTGGCGTCGTCAGGTATTCCCGTACTATAAGGCAAATCGCAAGAAAGCTCGCGACAAGTCAGAGCTCGACTGGACGACTATCTTTGAGTACTTCGGAAAGCTCAAGGCTGAGATCCGAGAGAACTTCCCGTACCGCATGATCCAGATCGACACTGCCGAGGCAGACGACATCATTGCAACTCTAGTAGTAGAGTTCAGCGAAGACCGCACTGAAGAAATCGTTATCTTGTCCGGCGATAAGGACTTCATACAGCTCCATCGCTACCCTAACGTAAAGCAGTACGATCCAGTACGCAAGAAGATGATACAAAGCGACGATCCAAACCGCTACCTCTTTGAGCACATCCTCAAGGGTGATGCCGGCGACGGTGTACCTAACATCTTGTCAGACGACGATACTTTCGTCACTGACAAGCGTCAGAAGCCTATGACACAGAAGAAGATGGACGAGTTCTTCTTTGACCGGTCGGCCATCGCGATGCAGCGCAACTGGAACCGTAACCAGCAGCTGATCGATCTTGGGTTCATCCCACAGGACATCAGAAAAGCGGTCATCGATAAATACCATGAAGAGGGTGGCAAGGACAGGAGCAAGCTGTTCAACTACTTCATATCGTACAAGCTAAAGAACATGATGGAAAGCGTGGGAGACTTTTAATGGTAATGAGCGTATCAGAGATCTTAAAGAAGTGCAGTGAGTTCAAGAAGAAGGAAGAGCGCGTAGAAGCCCTTCGCCAGAACTGCAACGAACCCTGCAAGATCATCCTTCAGTACATGTTTCACCCGGACGCTAAGTTCCTTCTTCCAGAAGGTAAGCCTCCGTTCAAGTACTCGCAGTTCGACGAGCACAACATGCTGCACCGCGAGGCTCGCAAGCTCTATCTCTTTATCGAGGGTCTTAGCCCAGACATGAACCCGCTCAAGCGCGAGTCTCTGTTCATCCAGATCTTAGAGGCAATACATCCAGAAGATGCAGACCTCTTATTATCGATGAAGGACAAGAAGAGTCCATACAAGGGTCTCACCAAGGACGTCGCAGTAGCAGCATTTCCGGAGCTATTTCCAGCATGACTCGCTACGCTAACCTTCAAAAGTTGGTTACTAAGAATAAGAAGAAGAATTTTGTTGATGAGAATCAAGTTTCTTTCAAAGAAATAAAGAGAGAAAGATCCAGCAAGAAGCTTAGAAACTACGACAACGCACTAAGGGCAAAGAACCTAGACAGGCTCCTCTCATATGACGACTGAAACGGTACTGTTTGCTATCTTCTATACTGCCTTACTTATACCAGTCGCGGTGTACTACTATCTGACCGGCCGTGAGGCTGGCGTCAGGGAGACAGTATACGTGTTCCACTTGTTTGAGCCAGAAGCGCTGGTAAGGATGCACCCAAAACTAAAGGAAATAGTCAATGGAACGAATGCTAACTGAGACCGACAAGGAACAGTTCGACGAGATGATGGAGAGTCTGAAAGGCAAGATGGACGGTCCAGTCTACCTAAGCGACTACGTAAAAGCTGAGATGGTTCTACAAGGCTTTAATCCTATAAATAAAGACGACATCACAGCTTACTGGATGTCTAAGGGCATAGACACGAATGGCTAACTATTCATTCAGAGATACTAAGACGAACAGAGAGTTCGAAGTGGACATGCCTATATCTCAGCTCGACGCATACAAGGCTGAGAACCCTCATCTAGAACAATTCATATCAAGAGCTCCCGCTATGGCGGACCCGACCCGATTGGGCCTTCGTAAGCCTGATGCGGGGTTTCGTGATGTTTTGAAAAGAGTGAAGAAGGCAAGTGGGAGGTCGAATAAGATCAATACCTGGTAACCCATAAAGGAACCCTCATGGACAAGCTAACCCGCGCTGAAAAAAGACAAAACAAGCAGAGCAAGCGTCAGGAGTCACAACAACAAAAGAACAACTTAGTCCTAAAGAGTATATCCCCTAAGACAAACAATCAAGAGCAGATCTTCAAGGAATTCGTAAACGGCAAGAACCTTCTAATTCACGGTCTACCAGGGACCGGAAAGTCATTCCTTTCGCTATACCTCTCTCTGAATGAGATTGAGAAGTTCAAAGAACACCACAGTATCATGATCATTAGGTCGGTGGTACCATCAAGAGACATGGGCTTCCTGCCCGGATCTATCAAGGAAAAATCAAAGGTATACGAGGCACCATATGCAGGCATCTGCGCTGAGCTGTATGGTCGTGCAGACGCCTATGAGATCTTAAAGCAGAAAGGAGTCATCAGCTTTGAGACATCCTCGTTTCTTCGCGGCATTACAATCGACAATACCATAGTGATAGTCGACGAGTGCCAGAACATGACATACCACGAGCTCTGCACAATCGTTACTCGCATGGGCAAGAACTCAAAGGTAATCTTCTGCGGTGACTACAGGCAGACTGACCTTAAGTACGACGACGAGCGCTCCGGTATCTTCCACTTCATGAAGATCATTGCAAGTATGAAGCGCTACTTCTCTAGCGTAGAGATGATGGTCGACGACATCGTTAGATCCGGACTGGTGAAGGAGTTCATCATCCGCAAAGAAAACTATGAAAATCCTAAAGTGATGGTGGTACAGAGCGATGGCGGAATGGTTAGACAGCCGAAAGTCTTTCACTAAGGTTCTTAGGAACCATGAGATATCAGAACTAGAGCAGATCAATACGGACTCCGGCAGGTACTACAAGACTCCTGCCGGAGCTCTATATCCATCGGCTACTACGGTAGTCGGCTTTCTCGGTAAGGAAGCAATCGAGAAGTGGAAGAAGCGAGTCGGCGCAGAAGAAGCCGAGCGCATCTCGAACAAAGCTGCTACTCGAGGTACTCGCATGCATACGCTCTGCGAGGACTACATCAACGGCGACCCAATCAATCCATCGGAATACGACTGGAATGACCAGTTCCAGTTCAAGATGCTTCGCAGGCACCTCGATGCGTGCGTCGACAACGTGCACATGCAAGAAGTACGTCTCTACTCTGACTACCTGAAGCTCGCAGGTACGGTCGACCTCGTAGCAGAGTACAACGGTAGGCTCTCGATCATCGACTTCAAGACTTCCAAGAAGCTGAAAGAAGAGAAGTGGATCCTGAACTACTTCTGTCAAGCCACTGCATACGCGATCATGTATGAAGAACTCACTGGAATCCCAGTACCGCAGATCGTCATCATGATAATGGTCGACGACGAGGAACCCCAGATCTTCGTAAAGAAGCGGAATGACTATGTCAAGGACCTACTAGACATCCGCGAAAAATACCGGTTGACATATAACGTCTAGTAGTGTATAAATAGAATTGCTGATGTCGTTGACATCTAGTGGAATAGGCATGCTGGACGCGGGGGCAGTACCCGCCGCCTCCACCATGGATACACAAACACCCTGCGAGATTGTTGCTTTAGGGTAGGGTGACAAGAAATAGAACAGCAACTAATACTTGTTTTATTTGTGTATCTTTGATGGGGGCGAAATAGGATCGACGGGTGCAGTAAAGACGAGATCGAGACTGACGCAAAATCGTAAATGCAAACGACAACAATGCATATGATCTAGCCTTCGCGGCTTGATCGGAGTTCGGGGGGAACTTGGCAACAGAATCCCCCCACCTTAACACAGCACACAACACACAGGAGACTACTATGACTAAGACAGCATTTGAGATCAGGTTTGATCTTCTTAACTTCGCTCAGAACCAGCTGACGAGCGACTACTACGCATCTCTCGAAAGAGCACGAGAAATTCGAGATGAAGCTGAGCGCGAGACTGTAATCTCAAAGCTCCAGTACCCCACGAAGACCGAAATCTTTCTTCTAGCAGAAGAACTCAAGAGCTTCGTTGATCGCAAGTGAAAACATTCTGCCCGCTTCCTTGGAACGGCGTCTCCATACGCAACAACGGCGATCTCAGGATCTGCTGTAACGCTAACTCATATACTAAGAACCAAGGTATCTTGAGAAAGAAAGACGGCGCGCCATATAATGCGGGCAAATCGGAGTTCGGGGAGCACTTGGCAACAGAAGCTCCCCACCTTTCCCCTTAGGATATAGTATGAGAGACAGTGCAGATAGAGAATACACTCGTGAATGGCTTCAATACAAGAGGCCTCAACCGATGTACGATGCTAGCATCAACGAGTTCTATGACGGCTTCTATAAGAACAGTCCAGTTCATATGCCAGACATTGACCGGCACTACAAAGACTTCTTTCTATTCTGGCTCAGCAAGCATACGCTTAGTACTTTCAAGGGTCTCGACGCTTTTCCTAGAGTCGACGTCATACATGGATGCACGCAGTATATAGACGATCTCTACCAGAGACTCGGTAATAACTTAAAGACTCTCGAGAGCGACTATAAGTATCATCTCAGATTAAATCCAAACATCGTCTACTTTGATGTAGACGACTCAGAGCACGTATTCCCACTGCAACCATATAGACCTGAACTCTTGATCTCCATGCCGTTCCCGTATAATGGAGACAAGCACCCGCGGATGCAGGAGATACTAGACAAGTGTCATGTATATGACATACCCGTACACATTGACGGGGCCTGGATCTCCTGCATCCGCGACATAGAATTTGATTTTGATCACCCTGCAATTCAGACTATAGGCTTCTCCCTATCAAAGGGAGGAATGGGATCTAACCGTATAGGTATACGACTAGCTAGAAGTCGTCCTGAAGGGGCAGTAAGCATCATGAACGACTTTAATATGAATACACAGGCTCTAATGTCCATGGGTATCCAGTTCATGGACAAGCTTGGGCCTGAGTACTTCTGGAAGAAATATGAGAAGAAGTACTATCAAGTCTGCAAGGACTTTGACCTTACGCCGACTAAAGCCATACACCTAGCAAAAGACAGAGATGGTTGGCCCGTAGGAGTTAGATCTCTACTTAGGGCAGAACCATGAAGCCGTGCATACTGCCATGGGTAAACTTTGGCACTAATCCCTTTGGGCGAGTCAGGGCGTGTGGGTACTCTCAGAATAAGTCCGACGTCAAGCTGAAAGACTCTTCTATAGAAGAAGAGTGGAACTCTGAGTACTTCAAGGAGATGCGTCGCGACTTCTTAGCCGGTAAGTGGCCGAGCAACTGCAGTAAGTGTGAGTATGTCGAGAGCATGGGAGGTAAGTCAAAGAAAATATATGAAAACCAATACGTGTATCCGCTGTACGAGAAATTAATAACTCTAACTGACACCGACGGTTCAGTACCATACTACCCTCCACACATTGATATGAGGGTCGGCACTATCTGCAACCTCAAGTGTATACACTGTGGAACTGGTGCTTCTTCCAAGTGGCAAGAAGACAAAGACATGCTCGACAAGTACTCTAACACTGAGAAGTATACAGTAGACAACAAGTGGATAGAGCAAGACTCTTATATATGGGACTCTATACTCGAGAACATAGACAAGACAGAACGTCTTAGATTCCTCGGCGGCGAACCATTTGCAAACAAGCAACACAACAAATTTATTGACAAAATATCAGAATCAGAGTATAGTAAGAATATAACACTATTCTACGTGACTAACCTAACACTTCTTACTAGAGACATGCTTGAAAAGCTAGCTAATTTTAAGATGGTGCAGATGCAGGTATCTGTCGACGCTCCAAGAGCTGCAGGTGAGTACTTTAGGTTTCCCATGAAATGGGACCACTACGTGTCTCAGCTTGAAATGCTCAGAGAGTACTCGGCATACGGTAACTTCTTAATTAAGTTTCAGTGGACATGCAGCAACGTAAGTATGTTCTATCTCTCGGAGACCTACGACCTAACGGCAAAGAGATATAACTTTGCATTTGACTTCTGTGACTTTGTAGAGTGGCCGGTACACATGTCGGCTCAGAACCTACCTATAGAGATAAAGAAAGAGATAAAAAGCCGGCTAAGACGTCATGACTTTGGGTCTAACTATGAAAACGTAGAATTCTATACAAAGCACATGATGGAAAGAGACCTATGGCCGGAACATGGGAAGACGCTCATCAACTACCTAGACGATCTCGACGCTTCTCGAAAGATAAGCTGGAGAGAATCATTTAAAGAAATGGGACTAGACAGATATGCAAGTTGAGAACGTAAAGTCATCGGCTGACTTCTTTAAAGAGATAGAGAAGATGGTCAAGGAAAAGAACATCGAGTACTTCGAGGCAGTACTTCTATACTGCGAGAAGAACGACATCGAAGTAGAGACTATCGCGTCGGTAGTAAAGCAGAACTCGGCTCTAAAGTCTAAGATCCAGATCGAGGCTGAGAACCTAAAGATGCTTAAGAAGTCATCGGCGCGCCTACCGATATGAATGCTTTCGAGGCATACCAGCTGTACAACGCTATGAGCATGCACTTCACGACTGACTATGACTTCTTCAAGTACAACGGTAAGACTCGCGTGTCTGAGTCGACGTTCGACTCGCGCAGAGACAAGTACATGTTTCACAAGCTCTCAAAGCACGAGGACCCGCTCACGTTTCTCGTGGCTAACTTCTCAGAGGGAAAGAAAGTCTGGGTCGGTGACCTGTTTAGCAACGATAAAGAGATCGCATACAACGAGTTCCTTCGTCGACAACAGTCGTTGACATATCTGTTCCAGTGTGATATAGATAATCTAATGGACGACTTCGAGGAGAACTTTCGAGTACCCAACGGAGACTATCCACACCTGCTCAAGCTCTTGAACAGAAAGAAAGTCTCTAAGGAGACCTTCATCATACTTCAAGACTGCATCCGGTTCTTCGGTACCTGGAACAAGCAGATCAACGACACGGTTCTATGGCCGTCTATCGCCATGAACTGCAAGAAGCTTTATCCGTTTCTAAAATATGAAAAGGATAAATACAACGCCATCCTTAAAAACAAGATCAAGGATGGTCACACATCGCAACATACATCGTAATACAGGAGAATACTACTATGGCTACATCATTCGACGCTCTTCGCCAGTCTCGTAAGTCTGCCTTTGACAAGCTCGCTTCAGAGATGAATAAGATGGGCAACCCAAACGAGAGCTCTTCAGATGACAACTACTGGAAACCAGAAGTCGACAAGGCCGGAAACGGTTATGCGATCATTCGTTTTCTTCCCGCTCCAGCTGGGGAGGACGTTCCCTTTGTTCGCATTTGGGACCATGGGTTCCAAGGTGATGGCGGTTGGTATATCGAGAAGTCACTTACCACCCTCAACCAAGCCGACCCAGTCGGCGAGTACAACTCGAAGCTCTGGAACTCCGGAGTCGAGTCGGATAAAGAAATCGCACGTAAGCAAAAACGTCGTCTTTCTTACCACTCCAACATCTACGTCGTAAAGGACACTGCCAACCCTTCCAACGAGGGCAAGGTGTTCCTGTACAAGTACGGCAAGAAGATCTTCGACAAGGTCAACGAGGCGATGCACCCGCAGTTTCCGGGTGAGAAGGCGGTCAACCCTTTCGATCTCTGGGAAGGTGCGAACTTCATCTTGAAGATCCGCAACGTCGAGGGCTATCGCAACTACGATAAGTCTGAGTTCGCTGCGCCCGAGGCCCTTCTCGACGACGACAACAAGCTCGAGGAGATCTGGAAGTCAGAGCACTCGCTGAGTGAGCTGATCGATCCTAAGAACTTCAAGTCGTACGATGAGTTGAAGGCTCGCCTAGCGCGCGCTCTCGGAGTGGGTGTTGAGTCTGCCCGCGCGTCTGCCGCACCTATCAGGGACGAGGAAGCTTTCCCGACCCCTGCTAAGACTGCCGCACCACCAGCAGCAGCTACTGCGTCTGCTCCATGGAGCGACGACGAGGACGACGACCTTAGCTTCTTCAAGAACCTCGCTAAGGACTGATTAGTCTGAGGCTGGGTATCCGTAGAGACGGAGATCCCAAGGGTTCCTAGGAGCTGATGGACTGGCGACGCCGGGCGCACCTACGGGTGTAGACCCGGCGTTTCCGCCTCTACCACTAGAGTTGTTGTTGATCGTGTCACCTTGATTGATGATAGTGATCGGCGCTGAGTTAGTACCACCCTGCTCAAGTCTCTCTACGTGAGACATGGGCGTCTTCTGAGCAGGCTCTAGGTTCTTCATCGAGCCATCTGGATTGTACTGCTGTCCGTACTTATAGTCCCATGCCTGAGCTGCTATAGAGTCTGCTGGTCTTTTCTTTACTCTGTTTTCTTCATACTTTACGCCGGCCTGCTTAGCATTATCCTGAGCGATCTTTTTCTTTTCTCTCTCGTATTCTTCTAGGTTCTTCTTCTTCTCGTCTTCAGTCTGCACGCCTGCTAGTTCTACTAAGCGCTTTCCACCTTCCCTACCATACTCAGAGCCATAGCCGGCGCCAAAGTATCCACCTATAACCATGCCTGCTGGCACTGTTAAAGGTGCAGCCGGACCACCAAAAGCTCCTATGGTTCCACCTACTAATGCTCCAGCTTCAGCTCCTGCTACCATGCCGGTGATACTGCCAGCTGTTCCAGTTACAGCCTCTGCTTTTCTCTTATTAGCCTCGTCCTGCTTGATCTTTCCTTCTAAGAGATCTTGCTCAGCTGCTGCGTACTCTTCTTTTCCTTGAGTCACCTCTTGGTATGCTCCATAGAGCATCAGAAGCCTACCTAAACCTCTTCCTACCTTACTACGATTAATCGTACGATTACTACCTTTAGCATTCTTTGGAACAGCAGATTCTCCGATACTGGGGCGACCATTTATACGTTCAGATGGGTCTGCTCTAAAGTCAGAACTTTTTACCTCGGCAGGCTTTACTTCGGGTGGAGTTATCTTAGGCGGCTCTAACGGCTCTACTGTTGGTTCTACCCTCCCCCTCTCTGGCATACCAAGAGACTTCTTAGCATTGTTCGCTCTTCGCACCCTGTCCGATAGATCTTCATAACTCTCTGGCGCTCCTGAGTCTGCACCTATACGTTCAGATGGTTTTGGCCTAAAGTCATCTTTAGCCTCAACTCGTCGTTCTGGTTCAGTAGAAAGCTTTGGCTCTACTCTATCATTTCCACTCGGAGTCTTTGCAGTAGGCTTTGATTCTGATCTGTTGCCACCCTCTACTTTTCCAGTAGGCTTAGTATCTGCATCAGCGACTTTAGACTCTACTCTAGGAGGCTTAGTATCTGCATCAGCGACTTTAGACTCTACTCTAGGAGGCTTAGTATCTGCATCAGCGACTTTAGATTCAGGCTTTGGTGGCTTAGTATCTGCATCTGCTACTTTAGATTCAGGCTTTGGTGGCTTTGTCTCAGCGTTGCCGGATACTCTACTCTTTGCAGCTTTACCTGCAGCAACGAGACCGAGCGCGTCTTCTATGAGGTCTGCAAGACTCATTGAGCTACTTGGTGAGGTACTTGCAGGCGTTAGCGATGGTCCAGCCTGAACCTTCTCACCACCAGTCTTAGAATGATTTGCCATCTGCTTGAACAGCTCTTGAGAGCGAGTGGCATTTAGTCCGTTCTCTGCGAGAAGGTTCTGGATAAGCTCGTTGTTGGTCTCGTAGTAGCTCTGGTTAGTCTTAAGGATAGTCCCAAGGAGTCCGTTGGTCTTTCCGGCAATCTTGATAAGCTCGTCCTGACCCTTCTTCATTCTCTTGATGTCTGCTGCTACTGACTTGGTAAGCTGAAGAGTCTCTTTCTGAGAGTCCACGCCCTTCTTCGTAATTACACTAGACGCGTTTATCGCAGACAGGTTCTCCTTCATGGAGCGCGCCATGTCTGACTTTAGAGAGTCCATGGCTTCTTGAGCCTGAGCCACGGCCAGAGGGTTCTTTGAATTCTTTATGATGTCGTCTAAGATGCTCTTTGTAGTTTGCTTAGCCATTACTGATTCTTTTTATTCTGCTGCTCGATAAAGTCCGCTATCATATCGACGAAGATGTCTCTCTCGTAAGGGTACATCTCATTGAGTTCAGTCATGGTATATTTATGATGAAACATCAAAGAATGAAGGGTCTTATAGTAGACCGGTATACTGCTGTACCCGGTCAAAATATAAAAAAATCCTTGAGTCCCTTCAGCTTCACCGGTCTAGTAGTACCGTCCGGCATCTTGATATCGACTACGTGTTCTAGAACCGGCATCGTCTCAAAGAAGCTCTTGATCTGCTTCATCATGCTAGATGGGAGGTTTGCTACGAAGTCGTTCATCTCTTCTTTTGTAAAGTCAGTGTAGACCGCGTCGCTGTCGTATACCTTGTCGACGCACTGGAGGAAGATGTCGAATATGTAGTCGTCGATCTTTGACTCGGCCTCGTCCTTCTCGATGAGGTATTCCAGCTTTAGAATCTCAGAGACGTTAGGGTAGCGCATCTGCATTCCGATGGACTCGTCTACCTTGATAGTATTGGTATGTGCTGGGTCGAACTTTACCTTGACCTGGTCTAGGTCTACCTCGAACGGGATCCTGACATTGTCCTCGTTGTAGTTGAGTTCGATCACGTTGCTCACCGACACCTTGCGTATGTTCAGGAAGATAAACTCGATGTCGAACATCGCGAGTGAGTCTACGTCGATGTCGTCGAGCACGCAGTTCTTGATGATCTGCTTGATTGTGTCGATGATCTCGTCGATCGTATCGGATAGGCGTACTATGAGCAGCAGCTTCTCTTCCTGTACGGTGTATGGACGGTATGATATAGTCTTCTGCGTGGAAGGGAGGACCAGCTTGAACACTGGGTGCTTGATACTAGGTAGCGGCATTATGTAGCTCCATTATCTAAGGTTTGATGCAAAGGCAGACACTGATGATAGAAGTGTGAACGGGCTTCTTCCGCCGTTCTGTACTAGGTTGAGACCGTACGCGTACATGGCGCCGATGTTCATTCTCGTAGAGGCGTAGTAGGAGGCCATCATCCTCTGAGCTTCTGCTGAGTCCATAGAAGATTCTGGGATAGCCTTCGTGTCCCAGTTCTTGTAGGCGAACGATATAGGTAGTCTGGCTATCTGGTCGTTCTGTTCCCAGCTTACGCTTACGTTTCCTATGATGTTTGGAAACGCGTTGTACAGCGTATACTTGATGATCTCTTTGTTCGATGCGGGATTTGTAAGGTAGATCTCGACTATGCCCTCGTAGTCTTCTGGATAGCCGAACTCACCATATGCTAGGTTAGATCCCTGCATTACGCCGGTAGTGTCCTTGCTGAAGTTGTATACCATCGAGATCCACTTCTGAAAGAAGTCGAGTACCTTGCCGTCGCCGTCGATGTAGAATATCATGTCGACTGGGTTGAAAGTGCCGTCGTGGGCCCTCATCTCAGAAGTACCGTATCCGAGTGGCTTGATGTTAGTAGTGTCTAGCTGGTAGCCCGGAAGCACCGTGGTCTCGCAGAAGAACATCGCCTCGTCTTGATAGCTGGCGTACTTCATCGCGGCAGGCACCTTTACGATGTTGACGAAGAAGAAGTTAGACTTAGCCAGTCCGCCCCTCGCGTTCAGTGCCGAGGTTATCGCTGTGATGTTTGGGTATGCCATTATCGCTTTACCAGGTTAGTTGAGTCTTTATAGACTACGGCCTTGTTTACTGTGAATCTCTCCAGTGGTAGGAACAGGGCGATGTCCCACTCACTCGACGGTATCATCAAGAACTTAGTCTGCATCTGTGAGAATAGGTATCTCTTCACGCACGGTTTAAAGTATTTATACTTGGCAGAGCCGTTCAGGATATCGTACGACATTCTCAGCCTAGTCCTGTCGTCGAACTTAGCGTTTGATACTAAGTTATAGAGCGCGTCCATGAGTCGCGCCCTGAGCAGGTGAGGCAGGTAGTGAAGGTTGATTCCCATGAAGCCGGTTGAGTCTGCAGAAAACGGGAATATTAGAGGAAACCTATCGTAGTACGGCAGCGTATCTTTATGGAGGGCATCGTACGCAAACATGTACATGAATCCAGGTTTTATTCTGCCCGTGCGGTACTCTGGGTTCGAGTTTATCAGCTTAGTGGTATTGATGTTTCTAACCTCGCGAGCCTTCTCGCGGTACCAGTCTCGAGAGTCTGCAAACCCAGGCTTCTGGAAGTTCTGCCTTCCCTGCTCTAGAATGTCTGTAAATACCGGCATTACTTGACTCCGATGTCGTGTTCGGTCATGATCTTAAACTTCCAGTTCCTGTCTGCGCAGAACTCCTCGGCAGCTTTCCACTTGGCTTGGTTGACTCCGTAGGTGAGTACCTCGTTGATGTACCTTCTGGACTTCTGCGTCTTCTTGACCGGCTCCTTGGTCTGAGCATCCGGCTTTACCTCGATGATGAGCGTACTTACCGCGCCGGTAGCCTCCCTCATCTTTACTATGAAGTCTGGAAAGTACCTGTGAATCCTGTTGTCTACTGGTGACCTGTACGGTATGACTATCTCCTCAGAACCCCACTTGAGTACTGCTGGGTGCTGGTCAAAGTACCTCATCAGGCGGAGCTCCCATAGGCTCCGGTATATCACGTTAGTTGGGTCACCGATGTACTTTGCTGGGTACTTCGGGCTGAACTTTCCCTTATAAGACATACGATTCCTCTATAAATACTATTGAAATATTTATAGAGGAATCTTAGATGACACTCAATATCACCATTCCAATTTATGTGTCAACACCTTCACTTACTAATGGAGATTACTATACTGTATTGACTTCTTTTGATTATACTAGGACTAGACCCGGTGATCAGCCAAAAACAGTAAATGCCTCACATTATACTATGCCGCTTCCGATTCAGTTTCCATCGGATCACTATTCTTCAGTTACTAGTCACGATAATCTAGATATAGCTGGAAATATGATTGAAACTGTTATGAATTGGGATGGTTCAGACTATAGAGACAGAAGAATTACTGCTGGTATTGCAACAGCTGCAGCACTTACTACGATAGGTAGTCTTTTTCTTTCACTAAAAGCAGTTTCAAATAAAACTTCAGGCGGATCTGAACTTTCACTTGGAGATGCAGTTAGAAATGGACTAAGAAATGCTGCTGGAGTTGGAGCAGCTGCGTTGGGTGCACTAAACACAGCCGAACCCTACATAGGAGCTTTTGGTGGTGTAGTAAAGAACCCAAAGACTGTACTTCTATTCAATGGAATGAATCTCAGAACGTTCTCATTCATATTCAGGGTGTCTCCAAGGAATGCTGCAGAGAGCGATTTACTTAATAAGTATATTAATAGATTAAGACTAGATATGCACCCAACTTACAACAAGACACTGAATTCTTTTGCTCTAGACTACCCAAAACTATTTACTGTCGGATATGATTCTAAATTAAATTCTGCTCTTGGATACCCAAAAGTAGGTCCTTCTTTCTTGACTGACTTTCAAGTCAATGCTTCTCCAAATGGTGTTGCTTTCTATAAGAATGGAATGCCAGTAGTAGTCGACTTAATGATGACATTTGCTGAGATCGATATGGCTACTCGCGAGACATACGAAGGTGGCTTTCAAAGAGATACAAATACACCTACTATAAACATACTACATGGCGGTCAAGATGACTAATCTTTTGAATAATGGATAACTAATGGCTTACTTTAAGAACTTTCCAAAGATAAGCTACAACGGCATCACTGCTAGAAACCTTCTTCTGAAGTCCGCTATAGTGGCAGAAGTGTTTGCAAAGAAGAACGCTTTCTATCCCTACATCGTGCAGGATGCATACAGACCCGACATGGTGGCAGGCGAAGTCTATGGATCGCCGTTCTATGACTGGGTCGTGTACTTCAGCAACTCTATAGTCGACCCGTACTATGACTGGCCACTCAGCAGCAACGATCTAGACCTGTTCATGCAGAAGAAGTACGGTAAGACTAAGTACGAGCTGATGAATACCATATCTTACTATGAGTATACCGGCATCACTTCTGACAGTAGAGAAGACGTCGCGAGGAAGAGCTGGAAGATGTCGCCTGACACGCACGCAATGATAGACAATACTGCTGGCTGGTCTGCAGTCACTATCTACGACGAAGAAGTAAGGGTTAACGATTCAAAGAGGTCTATACAGCTGCTCTCGCCGATATACCTTGGACAGATCGAGACCGAGCTAGGTAGCATATTTAATAAATGAGTGACGTAAGTTCAAATCCATTCTTTGCCGGCTTCTACGACATCACTATAAAGAAGTTCGATGGCAGCGACCCCATGAGCATCAAGCCCCAGGTGCTCGAGGTAAACATCTATCAGTCAGTATTCTCTCCTGTACTGAAGGGAGCGATAACACTCAACGACCCTGTCGACCTGCTTACTAACTACCCGATTACCGGCGAAGAGACGATAACTGTATATCTAAGACAGAACAACGATGAGCCGAACGGTACAGACTTGTTTCAGATAGAGTTCGTCATATCTGCTATCACCGACGTTCTAGTAGATTCAACCAACAGAATGAGCGCGTATACTATCGACCTAGTATCTACCGAGGCGTACGTCAACGCCAAGAAGCGCATATCCAGGTGCTATAAAGACAATATCGAGAACATGATAAAAGACATCGTGTCAAATACACTGAAGTCGAATAAAGACTTCAACGTATTCTCGAACAGCATGATAAACAGAAACCTCATCATCCCCAACATACCGCCGTTCGCGGCAATTGAGTGGCTGACTAAGTACTGCGTATCTGCAGATGACAAGAAGTACTATACTTTCTTGTTCTACGAGACTCTCGCTTCCGGAAGTATATCTGACGATGAGACTCACTACAAGCCGGGCTTTACCTACAAGGCTCTACAGAGACCATCGTGGAGAGGACTTCTCGACGATCAGGCTAGAGAGACCGCAAAGCTAAACCCTTACTTCTACATAGCCGACAGGGCGATGCTCAACGATAGGAACTACTTTCAGAGTCTAGTACAGAGAGGCTTCTCTGAAGACAGACTCATACTGAACTTCAAGTACAACAAGAGATACGCTGCGCTTGAAAAGATCATGTCGGGATACTTCAACAACGAGTACGTCGAGGTAAGCATGCATCAGAAAGATCACAGGCTTACTAAGTTCAACATAAGGGACAATGAGTTCAACCCGCTCGAGACCTCGCCACTCAATACTAAGAAGTACATAGAAGACGTAGTGTCGGACGATAACAGGAACGAGAAGAACGCGCGAGTCAAGTACATAGTCAACAACTACGATGACCTGTCTCAGCCGAGTCTGAGAAATAGGTTCGGCAGGAGCGCCTCATCTTCTGTAGCGTACATGCAGACTGACATCTCTATAGTCGTGTACACAGACTTGAAGCACAGACCCGGCGACTTGATATTCGTGCACTTTCCAGAATTCCACGGATTCAACCAAGCACTTGAGAACCCGTACCTCTCTGGATACTACGTCATAACCGAGATAAAGAACAACATCAGGCTGGACGGCGTCACCTCTACTACTCTCAGGATCAATAAGGACTCCTACGCGCAGTCGGTTGACACCAAGTCTCTGTTCAATCCAGGTGCTGGCAATATAAGAGAGAGCAACGGGGCCTAACATGCATCTTGACTACTATGGTGATAAGTTCAAGTGGTTCGTCGGCGTCGTCAGGGATAAGGGCACCGACAAGAACCGCGTCAGGGTAAGGATATTTGGAATTCACAGGATGGACGATACCCTAGACGTATCGAACGGTGACCTGCCAGAAGCAGTCGTGCTGTACCCTACTACTGGAGGTCAGACTTCAGGAGGCAACCTCTCTCACGGCCTTACGCCCGGAACGTGGGTCATGGGATTCTTTGCCGACGGCGACGACTGTCAGCAGCCTGTAATCGTAGGAGTGATGAACGGCGGCGTCAACAGCTCAAACAATACCGACATGCCTAGGACGACGACGCCGGGTTCACCTGCCGACGGATCTGCATCTTCTACTGTGTCTTCTAGTTCTTTGAACGTTCAGGGGAACACTAACGCAGAGAAGATATACAACATGGTCTATGAGTTGATAGAGAAGAGCGGTCAGTCCGGAGGCAACATACACGCGCAGGTGTCTGGCATACTTGGAAACATCCTCGCAGAGAGCAACGCAAACCCTAATTCTGGAAACCCAAACGACAAGGGTGCGGCTGCATATGGCCTGTGTCAGTGGAGACTCGACAGACTTACTGCACTCAAGCGTAAGTACGGAAACTCGCCGGACCTGGCCCAGCAGGTATCTCACATGTGGGATGAGTTCATGGGATCAGAGAACCATGCATTCAAGAGAATAATGGTAGCGAAGAACTTCACTGAGGCTACCATGGCAATGTGCTTCTTTGAGAGGCCGCAGTGCTATAAGGGAAGCTACATCGACACCAACGACTCTACATTTAAGCCGAGACTCTCTTATGCCGAGAAGGTGTACAGCAGCTATAAATATACACCTAGAGACACCTCGAGAGGTAGATAATGCAGATCGTTGGACCCGGCACGGTATCTAAGATAAACACTCTCAGCTTTACTACGAGCCAGAGTCTGAGGGACGAGGCAGTAGATCTATCTTCTCTCAATGCAGACTTCGTCATAAGCATAGACGGTACTATATACAGTCTAAAGTCTTCTATACCTACGCAGGCTACAGTCATGCTAGAAGGCGGCTTAGACACTTTCATCAACGAGAAGAGTCCTAGGTATCCTATGTTCTACATGACTGAGAGACAGAAGCTGGCCATCTACTCGATACTGAGATCTCTCGCCAACAGGACTTCTACTGCAAGCGTAACTTCTGACAACTCTACTCTAAACCAAATAGCGCGCGCAACATACATTAACTATCTAGGGTGACTGAATGTCTACAGAAGATGGATTCAACAGTAACAGGGCTGAGACCAAGGGAGTAACCAATCCCGAGGGAGACGGCCTGTCGTCTGGCTACAGCTTTACTACTCTCAACTCTGCACCAGAGTCTACATACGAGGTATCTGTAAAGAAGGGTGGCAAGGCGTCTGATACTACTCAGGTCTTTTCAGGTCCGGGCACCGGCGTCGAGAGGGGTGTCGGTACTCCAGAAGACAGTAAGGGATTCATCACTGCAACTGGAAACAAGATAGCGATTCACGGCACTCCGGGCTCTGAGAGTATCGAGATTGTACACCACTCTGGCGCTCAGATAATGATAGACGTAGACGGGTCTATATTCCTGATGCCTACTAGTCGTAAGGGATTCGGCCTTCACTCTAACAGGGGCGACGGCGTCGTCTCGGCGCAGGGAAGACTCATACTAAAGGGACACTCTGACATCACCATCGAGACTGAGGGTTCTATGACCTTCAACGTTGGTCAGAACATGTTCATGAACGTCGGCAAGGACTTCGTACTCGACGTTGGTGGTTCTTTCTCGGAGTCTGTAGACGGTGCCAAGACTGTCGAGGTAGTCAAGGACTACTCGCAGACTATCGGCGGCGTGTCTCGCGAGACGATTGCAGGAAGCAAGAGAGTACAGTCTGTAGGGGATATAAGGTTTGATACCGGACATTCTATCGAGGCTAGAGCAGACCACGATATCAAGCTATACGCATCAAAGAGCATGCTCGTAAACAGCATCGAGGATTCTTTTTTTGAAGTTACTTCTGGAAAGCTCTCTCTTCTGTCAAACGACGATACTACTCTCGCATCTAAGGGTGCGCTGTACGTCAGCGGCCTACACGACGTATCCGTAGAGGCAGCGCAGACTCTAGCTATCAGGGGCGCAAACGTAGTAACTTCTGCTTCTGACACGGTATACGTAGACGCTACTAACCTAGCAGACGTCAGGTCCAGCGTAACTAAGCTCAGCTCTACTGGAGAGATGAACTTCGTTTCGGGTTCAATGAATCAGAGTACTACCGGCGCATTCAACTTCAACGCTACAGGTGCCATCGATATTCGAGGATCTACTATCGACCTAAACAAAGCTGCTTCTTCTGCGCAGTCAGTACGTCCGGTAGAGGTTACGTCTCAGAGGGCTGTTCCAGACATCGAGACGCCGCCTGCAGCAGAGTGGCCAGACACAAACACAATCATCGACACTATGACTACCGAGAGGATATCTCCAACATTCCCACTCAACGCAAAGAAGATGTCTCAGAACGAGATGTCACTCTATGAGAACGAGGGAGACACTCCCGACGCGAACGCCAAGGCTACTGCCAGTGGAAACGCGTCTGGTGGAACTCCTTACTCCAAGGGAGACTCGGCCGGCACCGTAGGCAGCAGCGGCAACGTAGGGTATGACGGCTCTAGCAACAACACTAAGGCAGAATCATCGCCGGTACCTGCACCTATATCAATAGACAATGGATCTGAGAAGCTGTCGCGTCACTTGACAGTCGGCGGCTTTCCGGGTCTTGGAAGCCTGCCTCTAAACCAGATGGGATACTCTAGAAAAGAGATCCTAGAGAACGTTCGACACCTATCCTACAACATCATCGACCCTGTACTCGATAGGTTCGGCAGCTCAGTCCAGCTACTGCACGGTATTCGTCTCGGTCAGGGAGGTTCTCGTCACTACATAGGTAAGGCGATCGACATCAGGTCTTCAGGCAGGGACCACGTAGAGACCGCAATGATAGCCAAGTGGATAGTAGAGAACCTACCGTACGACCGCTGCTTCTTAGAGGCAAACGCGCAGGGTACAATACACTGCCACGTAGAGGCTGCGCCGGAAGGAAGCTCCGGAGCTCGTACGGTATGGACATGCGCTGACCCTAGGTGCTCTTCAAAGGTAGACGGAATCCAGCTGTCGTTCGCTCAGCAGGGACTAAGAAACATGGGATTTGCATAACATGGCTGACATTGCACCGTATACAGAAGACCGTACAGACCAAGGCGTAAGGAATGCAAAGATAGATACTGCTAGCCTTACTCCAACTCCAGCAGACGCGAGTGCTACTTCAGTAGCGAATACGGTATCTACTAACGTTCCGGTACCTCTTACTCGCAGCTTCAACGACGACGGATCGGTTGCACCCGCAAGCTCTTCTGGTTCAGTGCCTATCAACAAGGATACTACTGCGCTCAAGCACAAGGGTAGCTTCCATGAGAATGGAGAGTCTGGAGACCCAGACCTAAAGAACAGCGTCACCGCTTTCAAGAACGCTGTCGGCACGGCTGCTGGAATAATGGGCGCGGCTATGATAATCAAGAGCTTACTGCCAAACAGTAATCCTAGACACACAGTAGATAACTACTACCTTACTTCATACGAGCAGAACCTACTGAGGCAGAAAGCTTCGCAGTTTGCAGCTCCAGGTATAGTACCATACGACGCGCTGGAAGACTTTCTCTACGTGCTAGTAACAGTCAGCGAATACGAAGACCTATCGTACATATCTCACGTGACTGGCATTCCAGACCTAGACGACAGGAGACTGGTAAGGAACCCTATGGGAATCTTGCAGATAAACGACTTGTATAAAGTAGGTTACCTAGCAAACGGAGTCACCTCAATAACTAGGCAGTTCAGCGCAGACTATCACAGCTCTACTCACGCTGCAGACCATGCATCTTCTATAAACGGCGCGCTGCTCGGAGTAGCTGCTTTCTCTAGCTCTCCTCTTGGAGCGCTCGCCAACGTATACGGTGCTCAGGCTGCAGCGAGTGCCCTTGGTCTAAAGGGAGACGCGGCTACTGCTGCAGCAGCAGGAATACTCGCTGCTGGTAGCATATCCCAGTTTCCAGGTATAAACATAATCTCAGACCTAGTAGGTGGCATATCTCAGCAGCTTGGAGTTACTGCCGGCATCACGGCTCTTCTTGGTAGTCCTTCTGGATTCGGTGGGACGGCGGGTCAGATAGCACAGCTCGGAGGAGTCGCTTCTCAGCTCTCGTCTGTAGCTTCGCAGACGCTGAGCGCAAGTAGAGTAATATCTAGTCAGGGAATAGCATCTGCAGCTCCTATAGCGGCATCGATGATGACGCTGTCCAAGCAGATCAGGAGCGTGTCTAATCATACGAACCAGCTCTCAGTAGTCACCACTCTTCCTAGCACTGCTGGAAAGTGTGGTGACGTAGTCAACCAGCTGTCAAAGGTTAACACTATGACTGCTGGGTTAGTCGTCAGCGTTGGATCTATCACGTCTGCACTGGGAGCAATTACTGGACCTGGAAACATTGCAGGCGCTGCAGGAATGCTGCAGAGAGTCGGAGGCTTTGCTACTTCCGGGGTCATATCGCAGATAGTACTAGGGCAGTCGGTACCTCCTTCAGTCGTGTGCAGGAACCCGATGATGCAGCCGCCGTCATACGCGGGAAGGGCTTTCTTTGGAGAGGGCATGACTCCTAGAATGTCAGTAGACCAGATGTTCTGCAGGAGGATCGCTACGTTCCCTACGAACCCGGCCGGGTCTGGACTAATGTCTTTCCAGATGCAGAACTTTGGCTCGTTCGGCGGCGGTGGGCTCAGCATATCAAGCATGATGTCACTCATAACTCTAGGAACTCCAGTCGCACCTACCGGCGGCGCCCTTGGATCCCAGATAGCTTCTCTAGCAGGAAACGTTGCTAGCATGATGGGTGGTCAAGTTGGGTCTATAATAGACCCAAGAAGAAGCGACAACGCGATACCCTTAATGATAGCTACTTCTGCAGCGCTTACTGGAGACACTAAGTCTCCATTCTCTACTTCAGTATTCTCTACGGGATGGAAGGTAGCGTCTGCAGTAGGTAACGATGTACAGAAATACGCGCCTAACTTCCTTGCTACCGCAAGTACATCACTATAAATAAGACTATGGCCATACAGACAACGAGACTAGATCCAGTATACAAGGACTTCTATACTAACCTGGACTCGCACCCGGTTAGAAAAGACCTGTTCGTTCTTACTGACGCCGACTCAGTAAAGACTGCTATAAAGAACATTATCTTTACTGACCCGAACGAGAGGTTCTTTAACCCTTACTTCGGCGCCGGTATAAAGAAGACTCTCTTTGAGAACATCGGGCCGCAGACTGAGTACATTATTCAGAGTGAAGTCATAAGGGCTATACGTAACTTTGAGCCGAGAGTAAATACACTAGAAGTATACGTTAACGCTATTCCGGACGAGAATGGATACTACCTATCCATCGTCTTCTCGCTGACTAATAATCCGCAGCTACAGCAACTAAGCTTAATTCTCAATAGAGTAAGATGATGTCTAATAACTTCTTAACCGCTACCGAGCTGGACTTTAACTCACTTAAGAACAACCTTAAGCAGTACCTTTCCGGCCAACAGCAGTTCGCAGACTACAACTTCGACGCTTCAAACATGAGCGTCCTCATCGACCTATTGACGTACAATACGTACCTCAGCAACTTCTACCTAAACATGGTAGGTTCTGAGATGTTCCTAGATACGGCGCAGCTTAGAGAGTCTATCGTCTCGCACGCCAAGGAGCTAAACTACATTCCTAGGTCTAGGACTTCTGCGAAAGCTCAGGTCAATATCAGGCTAGTACCTACAGACAACCCTTCTTACATAATCATACCTAAGTTCTATCAGGTCACTACGAGCATCGACAACACGACTATAACTTTCTCTACTGACTCAGAGCACATACTGTACCCTACTGCAAACGGATACGTTGCTTCAAACGTTTCAATATACGAAGGCTCAGTGGTCACTGAGTACTTTACCGCGTTAAATACTGCAAAGTACAGGATGCAGTCTGAGAACATCGATACCAACTCTATCGAGGTCACGGTAATAAACTCAAACGTAGACAGCAGCAACAGCGTATGGTCTCTATCAGAGAACCTATACGGACTCAGTCCTACTTCTAACGTATACTTCCTTCAGGGCTATTCTGCTAACCAGTACGAGCTAGTATTTGGAAACGACGTCACTGGAAAGTCACTGAGTACTGGAAACATCGTCAAGGTAAGGTACAGAGACACCATAGGAGAAAAGGGCAACGGCGCTTATAGATTCTCTAAGGGTTCTGCAATCCAGGGATACTCAAACATCACTATCACTACGGTGACCAGCGCTGTAGAGGGATCTGAGCGCGAGAGCAACGACTCTATAAAGTTCAACGGCACACGCTTCTTTACTACTCAGGAGAGGGCAGTAACTGCTGTAGACTACGCTAACCTGACCAAGGCTAAGTTCCCACAGCTGCAGTCGGTCATAGCGTACGGTGGAGAAGAGCTGAACCCTCCGCAGTACGGAAGAGTAGGAGTATCAGTAAAGCCGTACGGTACTGCTGGGCTCATCTCTGACAGTCTCAAGTCAGAGATCGTCTCGTACCTAAACAACAAGAGCATCACTACTCAGACGATAGTCATCGACCCAGAATACTACTACGTCAAGGTAGACTCTACCATCACGTACAACTCATCAGTAACACTCAACAGCGCTGCCCAGATATCTGCACTCGTACAGTCTGCCATCTTGAACTACGGCACGTCTTACCTTACTGACTTTGGCTCTGACCTTAGATACTCTAAGCTTATCGGAGTAATCGATTCTGCCGACAGCTCAATAGTAAGCAACGACACTCAGCTGAAGATGATCAAGAGGTGGTCTCCAACCGTAGGTACTACGAGCACGACGTCTTTCTCTTTCAACAATCCACTCCATGCAGAGACTATTCTCTATTCCCTTCCTCAGGGCCATGCCCTTACCCTGTATTCTTCTAACTTCAGCTACACTACTGCAGACGGTACAGTATACAGTGCATTCTTTGCAGACAACGGTCTCGGTATCGTAAATATCTATACGAACGTATCGACTGATTCAGGGGTGACTCGCTCGATCCTAGCAGACACCGTGGGCACAGTCGACTATTCTACGGGAACTGTAACCATATCAGCCAACATCTCTGAATATACCGGCAGCTACATATCGATCTATGGCAGGCTGGAAAATGCAGACATCTATTCGATCACCAACAAGTTTCTACTAATAGAGGCTTCTGACATCTCTATCACCATTAATCCGGTAACTGCTTAATGCTTCCTACGGCAGAATACATATCCAACCTAGTACAGAACCAGTTTCCTGAGTTCTACAGAGAAGACGGGCAGAACTTCATCGCGCTCGTGAAGGCGTACTACGAGTGGCTAGAAGAAGAAGAGAAGACGAACAACGTAAGCAGGAATCTATTCTCGACTAGAGACATCGACCAGACTGCAGAGAACTTCTTTCAGTACTTTAAGAACAAGTACTCATACATCATTCCAAAGAAGATCGCTGGAGACGAGAGATTCCTGCAGAAGCACGTCCTTGACATCTACAGGTCAAAGGGTTCAATAGACGGACTAAAGCTTTTCTTTAGACTCTTGTACAACGAAGACTCTGAAGTATACCTACCATCCGTAGACATGCTCAAACCGTCTAGCGGTACCTGGGTAGAAAAGAAGTATATGGAAGTAACGTATACTGACTATAACTTCAACTTTGAAAATGAGCTCATTACTGGCTCACAGTCCGGAGCAACTGCATACGTCGAGTCCTACATATCGTCTATCAATTCTGGAAAGCTGATCTACCAGTTCTTCCTGAGCAACATATCCGGTAACTTTATAGTAGGGGAGAGAATTGGCTACGAGGGTCTCGACTATAACCTAGCGCCGAAGATCATCGGTTCTCCAGTATCAATTACAGTAGACACTACTACTCCCAACAACGTTGTCGGCGACCTTCTGTCTGAACAATACGGTTCCGGTTCCGGCCTAAAGGTACTGGTGTCGAATACTAGGATTGCAGGGTCGGCTAACGGTTCTATACAGTTCAAGATAATCAACGGTGGAGACGGGTATACTGCCAACCCAGTCATCTCCATTACTGCGGGTTCTAATTCATCTGGTTCTGGAGCTACGTTCAGCGGAGTTACTCTGTCGAATACTAGGACGTTCAGCTACTCTACGAGCTACATAAACAACACCCTAGTACGAGCAAATACTTACAGCTTCAACGGTAATACTTCGGTAAACAGTACTTCTGAGTTCATTACCGTATCTAACAACATGCTCGCGAACGGCGACTACGTGAAGTACTACGTAGATTCTGGAAATACCGTAGTCTCCGGCCTGTCTAACAACGCATACTACTTCATCGTCGGCGCTAACTCTACGGGTATAAAGCTGGCCACTGGAAACACGACTACGTACAATACGTCTCCTATTAACATTACCGCAGGACCCACTCAGAACGGACATCACCTGTATATAGTACCTATTACGAGTCTAGCACTCAACTCTGTAAGCTACGGGTCTACTATAAACAACTCGTCTCTCTCGACGGTACTGCAGTACGCTCTAAGCAGTCAGATCATAACTATTGGAAGCATCGCGTCCCTTACAGGTATAGCTACTGGTGACGCCTACGACGGCTACCTGAACGTATCGATCACTGAGCCTAAAATAGCAGGATACGGGATCCCTGACGACAACGGTGGAATTCTTGGCAGAGACGCCGTAGTAAACGCTAACGTAGTGCTCGGCGTCGGCCTAGTATCTAACCTCGCAGTAAAAGACTCGGGTACTGGGTACCATACCAAGAACGAGAGCATAACTTTGTACAACAGCACTCAGGGCAATACGGACCAGACTACTGTCGGCATAGTAAACCTTGGAGCCGTAGGAACTAAGGAAGGATACTGGACTACTACTCAGGGATTCCTAGACAGCAATAAATACATTCAAGACAGCAACTACTATCAAGAGTACTCGTACGAGATCAAGTTTACGAAATCAATCAATAAATATATTGATATTCTGAAAGAGCTCGTACACCCTGCCGGAAATAAAGTCTTTGGAAAGACATTCGTCTATGCCAAGAATGACACAGAAAGAGTAGACGTTGCGACTAGTCCAACAGTCTATAGAATTCGCGGAGCTGGCTTGGCTCCTGTGTATACTGTAGGCGTAGACACATTTACACTTAACGTATCAAGGTTAGTATAACAGATGCCAGCGAATTCAACATACAGCTTCTCAGCGGGTCAGATATTAACGGCCGTAGACCTCAACGGCGTATTTGCCCAGACTGTAGCCTTTGCTGCAGACTCAAGTAACGCGAATACAGGCACACTCCCGGTAGCAAGACTTCCATACACTATGGATCAGAACGTCTCTACTACGAGTAACGTTCAGTTCAGGGATGCAGTCTTTACCGGCAACTTAACGGTATCTGGTACTACTACATACGTTAATACAAACGTCCTTGAGATCAAAGACACTAACATACAGATCGCGTACGGTGCAGCTAACAGCGCGCAGGCAAACGGTGGTGGATTCAACATCGGCGGCGCAAACGTTAACTTCTACTACGACGACACTTCCAATAACATGGTGCTCGACAGGATCTTGAGCATCGGCAACTCGTCTGTCAACACCGTATTCGGATACAGTTCTACTTCTCTAGCTGGCGGCCAGTTCCTTGGAAACGTAAACAACTACTTCCAGGTATACATATACAACAGCAACTCTGGCATCAATGCCTCCTCTGACCTTGCACTGTACAACGATGCTGGAACCAGCTCAAACAACTTCATCGGCATCGGCATCGACAGCTCGGCATACTCAAATGCCACATGGACGATTACTGGGCCAAACGAAGGCTACCTATATACTGGGGCTTCTAACCTAGCGATCGGCGTTGCCGGCAGGTCTGTCATCAAGTTCTTCTCGAACGGACAGATGGTATCCGATGAAGCCATGCGCATCGATGCTGGGTCAAACGTCAACATCGGCAACACTAAGTCCGGAGCGACGTCGCTCACTGTAGGTAACGGTACCGTGAATACAGTGATCACGTCTACCGCAGTACAGATCGCAAATAACGTAGCCAATACTTCTGGATCTTACCCAGCGTCCAATACAGTAGGTACTGCTCTCGGTTCTGCTACCAATCGCTGGGTCATTAACGCGAATACTATCAACTCTTCGGGCCTGATTACTGGGTCTGCAGGAGCAGACATTACAGGTACCGCCAACGCTTCGACTTCTATGTACGTCGGAGCCAACGTCTACATGAACACTACGAACTTCTTCGTAGGAAACTCTACAGTAAACACGAATATTCAAGCCGGCACTCTCAGCGTCAACGGCGCTGTAGTAGCGAACAACTCTGGCGTGTATGCATCTGGCATAGTCAACGGCGCGACTATACAGGCATCGGCAACATTTACTGCCAACTCTACACTCGTAAACGCAGCAGCGGTAAACATCACCGGTCAGGTAAACACTGCTACCCTGTACGCAGCTACGTCGGCGAATATCGCGTCATACTTTACAGTCAACTCTACTTCTGCATCTAAGACTGTAAACTCAAGCTTCAGCGGTGCTAACCTCTACGTCAATACTACAAATACTGCTTTCGCTTCTAATACCACACTTGCTGGTACAAATACATCGATCACTTCAAACTTAAACGTGACCGGCAGCATCTCAGGCGTTACTGCTAACCTGTCTACGAGTGTAAACTCTGCACTTATCACGGTGGGCGCTAACTTCATCGCCAATACTTCTGGCATGTACCATACTGCCACTGCAAATGCCAACTCTTTCACTACTACTGGTGTAACGGTAAACACCTCGGCTGTAGCTGCAGGCGCTAACGTATACATCAACGCCACTTCGCACTTCGTAGGCAACTCAACTGTAAACACAAACATTACTGCAGGTCAGATAAGTCTTTCTGGACAGACAGTAAACTCAAGCGTCTTTACTGGTCTGTCTTATACTGCGAACAACTCTTCTTATCTCGGCGGACTTGCAGCTTCGGGATACCAGACTACTGCTGGCCTATCGGCAAACGTGGCTACGCTTACTGCCAACGCAGCCGGCTACTTAAATGGCAAGACTGAGTCTAACCTAAACGTCAACAACTCTTCTACTTCGAATACTGCTAACAACTCAGCGTATCTCGGCGGGACGGCTGCAGCCAACTACCTGACAAATACCGGCGCGTTTACCATCTCAGGTGTACGTACACACACGGCGAACGTAGTGTTTGCAAATGGAAACGTACTCATAGCAAACGGCGGCTTTGGTACTCAAGACCAGGTACTCATATCAAACGGCTCTTCCATGTACTGGGGAGCGTTTGCGGCTAACAACACTCTAAACCTCGTCGGCTCAAATGGATACTACTTCGTACAGAATACAGACTCTCGCACTCTGTCTGGTAACTTGTATCATACTGGAGCTAACATAGGATTCTCGAGCACTACGGGTATCTGGGCAAACGGTGGGTTTGGTTCTGCCGGTCAAGCGCTTACTACCAACGGCTCTGCCATCTACTGGTCTACTATCGTCGGTACAAATACTGCTGCTCAGTATACTTGGTCCAACACTCAGACATTCCAGAACACCATCACATTCAGCACGTCGATCCTAGCTAACACTATCAACGCTACTTCGATGACGCTTGGAAACACTACTGTAAATACATACGTCACGGCTAATCAGATCACGCTGAATGGATCTAACGTAGTGACTCAGGCTACTGCCCTGAAGGTCTACTACGCAAACGGCACACAAGCATTCCCATAAGGTAGACTATGTCTAATATAACTACGAAGTTCTTCAGTAAAAAAGTAGCGCAGTCTTTCATTAGCGAGATCAGTGGAAACGTCTATTACTTTGCGGCTAGTAGGTTCCTGCCATGGGGTGACGAGAACAACCCAGATGCTGCCATAGACACTACTAAGGCCATCAATGAATTCAAGAGAAATATCCTTTTCGGAAAGAGGATAAAGCCAGACGCTATCATTGGACTCGTAGAGAGACACTTCTGGCAGAGCGGTACTGTATTCACACAGTACGACGACTCTGACGAGCTTATGTACACTAAACCCTTCTACGTGCTCAACTCGTACAACAACGTATATAAGTGTCTTTTCAACAACAACGGCACCCCTTCTACTACTGAGCCTACTCTAGTCCAGACTTCTAGCTTTCAGACATCCGACGGCTATATCTGGAAGTACATGTATACCATAAGCTCTGCAAACAACAGTAAGTTCTCTACCAGCAGCTTCATGCCGATTGAGCCGAATACTGCGGTATCTTCTGCTGCGTCAAACGGCTCAATAGACGTCTTACTCGTAACCAATCCGGGTTCTGGATACACTGGTTACATATCTGGCTCTGTCAAGAGCGTCATATCCAATACCATATTTCAGGTAGAGTCTCCCGGCATTCTGTCAGTAGATAACTTCTACTACAATACATCTGGATTCTACATCACTCAGGGAACTGGTGAGGGTCAGCTTACTACCGTATCTAACTATATAGTAAACAGCTCCGGACACTTCGTGTACACTACCAACCCACTTACTTCTCCAGTTCTAGACGTGACTTCTGAGTTCAGGATCGCTCCTCAGATATCGATAGCGGGAGACGGCACCGGTGCAAAGGCATTCTGCACAGTCAACACTGCATCTTACTCTATAAACAGGATCACCGTCCTAAGCAACGGCAGCGGCTACACATACGCCAACGTATCAATCATATCTAATCCTACCTACGGTTCAGGCGGTACTGCGAGGGCAGTCATACCGCCGTTCGGCGGTCATGGAGCAGACGTAGCGACTGAGCTTGGTTCTAAGCACATCGGCATGTCGGTGTTCTTCAACAACAGCGAGAGCGGCTCAATATCTTCTGAAGTTTCATTCAGGCAGGGCGGCATCATCACTGCACCTCAAAAGTATACGACGCCGTCTGCCAGCCTCACGTTCAACTCTAATACCGGCATCTCGAACACCTACGACACCATATCTATAGTAAACGCCAATACTACTTTCAGGGGCGGGGACCTGGTCAGGTACGTAGTATCTACTGGAAACACCTCAGTGTCTGGTCTGGCAAACGGTCAGTACTACTTCGTGGCTGCTTCTAACTCGACTACAGTACAGCTCTCTAACACGCTAGACGGCGCAGTTATCAACCTGACGTCTGGTGCATCGGAGACTGGCCACACTCTCTACTCGAACGCTACTTTCTCTTCAAATACCTTCAACGCGCTTACAGTACTGAGTATCACTACCGGCGCTTCGACGTTTTCTAAGAATGAACTCATCGTCGGAGCAAGCAGCGGCACGCTGGCATACGTTGGATTTGCAAACTCGACCGTTGCTAAGGTATCGATACTCAATCAGAGAACGTTCTCTACAAACAGCACATACGGTGAAACAATTACTGGAACTTCTTCATCGGTAGCAGCGACTATCAATCCTAATGGTATAAATAATCCAGACATCGCGCCACTCGACTTCAGGGTGATGCACATTGACAATGTTGAATATATCCAGCGCTCGAACACGGACAACGAGCAGGGTTATCTGATAGTCACACTTTAAGGAACCGAGATGCCAACTTCTCTTAGTAATAACATAGCAACTGTTCTGCAGACTACCTACCTAGATGACTTTGACGAGGGCAATGGATACTACAGGATTCTCTTCAGACCATCAGTCGCCGTTCAGGCAAGAGAGTTAAATCAGCTCCAGACTATCCTTCAGAACCAGATCTCCCGTCTCAGCGACTACAGCTTTAAAGACGGTTCTATCGTAGACGGCGTTCACATTACTTACAGATCAAAGCTTCCATTCGTAAGACTAGCTGATACCTTCACCTCGAATACTTCAAGAGCCGTAACAGAATTCAACAACGAGTACCTGATTACAAACAGCGCGAACAATACTACTGCCGTAAAGGCGTATATCGCTTATTCGGCGCGCGGCTACAAGGCTAACTACCCAGATACAAACCGCTGGTATCTAGACTATATCTCTACCGGTAAAGACGGTTCTAACAACGACATTCATGAGTTTGCTTCTGGAGATACGCTGTACGTCTACAATACTTCTCAGACTAAGTCTGCAGCGCTGGACGCCGGTAAGCTAATCGACAGCATCTCTGTAATAACATCAAATTCATCAGTCGACTCTACTGGCTATGGATACGGCATTACCGTATCCGATGGTATTATCTACCAGAAAGGATTCTTTTCTACTGTAGGTACGCAGACTATCGTGGTTAGAAACTACGACCAGCAAGTCAACAACTACGTAATCGGCTTTGAGACTGAAGAGTCTGTAGTTACTGAGAATCAAGACTACTCTCTAAACGACAACGCCAATGGATCTACTAACTACAACGCTCCAGGTGCCCATCGCCTAAAGATGACTCCTACACTAGTAGGCAAGCTAAGGACTGAGGTATCGAACAACTTCTTTGCTATCGCCGAGTTTGAGAACTCAAATAAAGTCACGCAGAAGGCGACTAACGATCCTACAGCACAGCTCATGGACTCGATGGCAAAGAGAACCTATGACGAGTCTGGAGACTACGTCGTTCGTCCGTTCTTTATCGACTCAGAAGCCAACTCAGCAAATACTGGTTCATTCTACTATAAGGTCTCTCCGGGTCTAGCCTACGTAAAGGGATACGCGGTCGAAAAGATCGATACTGTATACGTAGACGGTGCGCGCGCGGTAAACACTAACATCGAGCAGAACATCGGCGTGACTGCCAACTTTGGCAACTACGTCATCGTACAAGAAGTAGAGGGTCTATTCAACAACGAGACTCTGTCCGAAGTAACTCTATACGACACTGCTCAGACTTCAATGTCTGATCGTGAACAGGCATCTGCAGCTCCTTCTGGAAACATTATTGGATACGCCAACGTAAGGGGCATGCAGTACTATTCCGGAACTAAGGGCCTGTATACTACTCAGTACGCTCTCTATATCTTCAACGTTCGCATGAACTCTGGAAAGAGCTTCTCACAGGTAAGAAGCTTCTATCAGAACGTCAGCGGCTCCGGCTATGCAAAGGCAGACGCCATACTTGAGAGCGGAGTAGCGGTACTCAAGGACTCTACTACTTCAGCTGCAGTATTCCCTACTGGCTTCGGAGCTATTAAGTCTCTAGTAGTCAACGGTGCTTCTGCTACAGACTCGACTTTCTACTATCGTCAGATCAGCAGCACTACTATGGCTGCAAACGGTACTGCGACGTTTAACCTAGATACTGCTGCAGCCGGCGGTACTGAGAGGCTTGGAATCAGCGTAGGCGACTATGCCAGCGCATCTGTACTCAATAAGTTCAACGTCACTGCAGCTTCTGCTACCTACTCGTCTAACGTAGCAGGTTCAGTATCTATAACTAGCGGCTGTACAGTAGTTACAGGCACGTCGACTTCATTCAGTACTGTATTTGCAAACGGTGAGCTTATCAGGGTAGCAAACTCTTCTACGTCGGTCTTATACCAGATCAACGCAGTATCAAATGCTACTTCGCTGACTCTCGCGACTACACCTGGAGCGTCTTACGCTACTTACAACGTAGCCCACTACTATCCAGAAGGTCATATCTTTAATATCACGTCAATCAACGCGATAGCCGGTGGAATATCGTTCAAGGTCAACACCGGTCTGACCCTGCCTACTACTCTTACTGTGTATGCTTCTTATCCAGTAAGCAAGGCTACTGCAGTAGCAGCGAAGAAAGAAATTCATGAGAGCACTTTCGTAAAGATCGACTGCTCAAACAACGCAGCCGGTACCGTCGGACCATGGGATCTTGGTCTAATCGACATCATGAGAGTCAGAAACATATACGTCGGCACTTCATACGCAAATACGAATCCAGAAAGAAGCACTTGGTTCTACGTAGATAATGGTCAGAGAGACGACCTATACGATCACGGTAAGCTATACATCAAGCCGATATACTCAAGCCAGATCTCAGCGTCTTCAAAGCTGCTCGTAGAGCTAGACCACTTTACTGCAAACACTGCTGCAGGTGTCGGCTTCTTTACTGTCGATTCCTACCCTATCGACGATGCAAATACTTCTAATACTACTGCTATCACTACTGCGCAGATCCCTACTTTTAACTCAAACAAGGGATATATCGATCTTAGAAACGCTATTGACTTTAGGCCTGTGAAGTATAATACTGCAGTCGTCACTTCAACGATCTCGTCTGCTACTATCAATCCAGTAGTTTCTAACACTTCGTTCAACATCGGTTCAACTAACCAGTACATTGCAGACCCAGACACTACTTTTACTGCCGACTTTGAATACTATCTGCCTAGGTATGATATCATTACAATGAGCAAAGAAGGAACTATCGTACCTAAGAAGGGCGAGTCTGCAGTCATTCCTAAGATACCTTTCATTGAAAACGACGTTATGCCTATAGCTGAGGTATTCGTACCTCCGTATCCATCGCTTACCGTCAAAGAAGCAGAGACTTACAATAGAAGAGACCTTTCTATGTCTATCTCTATCAAGACTACTAAGCGCTACACTATGGCCGACATCACTCAGTTTGATAACCGTATCAAGAGGCTAGAGTACTACGTAGTCTTAAACGCGCTAGAGCAGCAGGCAAAAGATCTAAACATCCCTTCTGCTTCAAACCCAGCCCTAAACAGATTCAAGAACGGCATCTTTGCAGATCCATTCAACTCAAAAGACTCTACAGACGTATCCGACATTGAAAACAGGGCAGCTATAGATATCGATCAGACAGTATTAAGACCGTACTATTCTAACAGCACTGTAGACTTCATGTACGATTCGGGCACGTCGACTACTGTAAGGACTGGCTCTTCGGTAATGATACCGTACTCCCATGTCCAGTATATTCGTCAGCCGTACGCCACTAAGTATAGAAACTGCACCGAGTCAGTATGGCAGTGGAACGGCAACGTAGAGCTGTTCCCGTCATTCGACTTTGCTCGCGATGAGAAGCAAGCGGCAAACGTCAACGTTAACATCGACAACTCAGCAGCTTGGAAAGACTATGCCAACTCACCGTTCGGTACCAACTACGGTGACTGGAGAACTACTGGAACGTCTTCAAGTTCTAGTAGTTCAATTATAAGTGCGTTCGGTGGTGACGGTTCGACAGGTGGCGGTGGGATCGCGTTTAATAGAGCTACTACTACAATAACCCAGACTACTCAGCAGAGAACTGTATCTCAGATAAAAGTAGATACTACTACTGATAAGTACAATATGGGTAACTACGTATCAGACTTCTCTATCAACCCATACTTAAGAAGTCGAGTAGTAGCCTTTGTTGCTAAGAATCTCAAGCCAAATACTACTATGCACGTATTCTTTGACGGTAAGAACGTCGATGCTTACTGCGCACCGGGTCTGCCATCAGGCGTTACTACTACTTCAGAAGGTAAAGAGAACGAAGTCGTAAATCAGAATGGAAACTACGGAGCAGCTCTAGTAACTTCTGCAGACGGAAAGCTCTATGGACTGTTCAAGCTTCCAGAAGGTACATTCAGGACAGGCGACAGGGTACTCCGCATAGTAAACGTGAGCGACCTTGTTGCTGGAGCAGACGCTATCATCACGAGCGCGACTGGAACTTATACCGGTCAGAATATCTCGGTGACTAAGCAGAGCACTACCCTGAACGTTACTCAGCCAAAGATATCTTATACGAGCAATACTCAGACGCAGACACTTACTTCTAGTTCAACTTCAATAAGTGTATCCGATGCTAGGGATCCTATCGCCCAGTCGTTCAGTATATCGGTACCTGAAGACGGTTCATCCGGTATCTACGTAACTAAGATCGGCGTATACTTCTTTGCAAAAGATTCAAACGCAAACAATGGTATTACAGTATACGTTGCTGAGCTTAATAATGGATACCCAGACATATCAAACGTAGTAGGCAAGGGTTACATCCTCTCGTCTGCAGTTACTACCAGCGCTACCGGTGCAGTAGAGACTCAGATCGCTCTCGACCAACCTTTCATGGCTACTGCCGGCAAGAGCTATGCCTTCATCATGGCACCTGACGGCAACTCACCTGAGTGGCTGATCTGGACTGCAGAGACTGGCGGTACCGACGTAGCTACTGGAGAGAACGTATTCAGCAACCCATACAGCGGTATAATGTTCGTATCTGCTAACATGCAGGCATGGACAGCAATCCAAAAAGAAGACATCAAGTTCAACGTCTACAGGGCGTCGTTCAGCATCGGCGACTACTACGCGTACTTCAACAATGAAGACGACGAGTACATCACCACCTCTGGATTTACAAGAATAAATGCAAACACTGCGATCGAAGTAGGCGACGTCGTCTACACGTCTAATTCTACGTTTGGGGCTAACACTACAAATGCCGCGGCATTCGCGACAGTGCAGTCCGTCGACGAAGCAAGAAACGCTATCTACCTAGACAGCTCAACGAACGGGAAGTTTGCAGCTGCAAACAACATAAGCATCTATAGGACTCCAGACCCGGCGAATACTTCTTATATAACCAGCTCCAAGCTAGTTGCCACTGCTACTATCTCTAGCGTAGACAACCTTGAGTATCATGCAGTAGTTCCTAAGTACGCTACTATCCAGCCGATATTGACTTCTATCAACTATGAATTCAAGGGTACAGACGGTTCGTATGTTAAAGACACTTCTTATACTACTGTCCACGGCGATACTGAGTATGAGTACCTCGATAAGCCTAGGTACGCCGTAAGTAAGTCTAACGAAGTATCTGCGATGTCCGGCAGCAAGTCGTCTACGTTTAGGATCAAGTTAAATACTGGTTCTTCATACGCATCGCCGGTAATAAGTCTTACTCAGAAGTCGTCTCTGTTTGTCAAGAACATCATCAACAACGATGCGACTAATGAATACACTAGATACGGGAGCGCGTCTACTAAGTACGTTTCTAAGAGAGTAGTTCTAGCGGACGGGCAAGAAGCCGAAGACATCAGCTTTGCAATGACTGCCTATAGGCCTCTCAATACTGACGTAAAAGTGTACATCAAGTTCTGGAACAGCTCAGACCCAGAAACGTTTGAGTCAAAGAACTGGACACTGCTGAACTACCTAAACAATACCGACCTAGTATACAGCAGCCCAACTGACAGGTCTAACATGTATGAATACGAGCTCGGTATACCGTCTACTGCGACTAATACCAACGATGCATACCTAGACGCTACCAACTCAAGCATACTCACCTACGTTAATGCGGCCGGTTCTAAGTTCGTAGGTTTCAAGATGTTTGCAGTAAAGATAGTCCTTCTGTCTTCTAATGCAGTCAAGGTGCCGTTGATCAACGACATCAGAGCCATTGCGCTGCAGGTATAAATATGAATAACGAGAGTATAAAGAGACTCCAGTCAAATCCCGGCGCCATCGTCAACACGGATAATACTGGGCTCAAACTATACAGAGAAGCTAGGTCTAAGCTCACAGAAGAGAAGAAGCAGTTCGAGCAGATGAAGAACGACGTTTCTGAGCTTAAAGAAATGATGTCACAGATACTAGAGAAGCTGAATAAATGACTGTATTAGTAGCAAACATCGACGTAACGACAGACAGCTTTGGTCAGTGGATCACGAAGACGAACGTGCTTTCGGACGCTATGTCCAACAAGGTTGTTACGGTAAACTCAAACACTGCGACTGGCAACGCTGCTATAACTGGTTCATTCTCTGCCGCCAACGTATACGCAAACAATATCTCTGGTGGAAACAATACAGTAGCGGCTCCACTGGCAGTAGTAACGAATACTACTTTCAGCGCAAACGTTACTATGACTGGAGCTAGAACCAACCTCGGTCTGCCTGCAAACGTAGCCATACAGGGAGGTAACTCTACTTTCAGGGTACTGACTGTAAACAGCTCTGCCAGCAATACTATGTATGTTGGTCAGATCAGCTTTGCAGACCACTCGGAC